>Ga0190329_1000342_pt1 | contig 14059 bp, 15 predicted proteins | sample 48720423_MG_FD_161655 | JGI IMG/M metagenome (GOLD analysis project Ga0190329, IMG submission 161655) | Hydrothermal vent sediment bacterial communities from Southern Trench, Guaymas Basin, Mexico - 4872-04-2-3_MG | ecosystem: Environmental > Aquatic > Marine > Hydrothermal vents > Sediment ... | reverse complement strand
CTCTAGTTTCTTTGCAATATCTCTCACTTTTTTATCGGAAGCAATACCTCTTATTTTAAGGGGATATGCTATATTTTTCTCCACTGTCATATGTGGAAAGAGCATATAGTCCTGATAAACCATGGATATCCCCCTTTTCCAGGGGGGCTTTTCCACGATATTTTCCCCTTCTAAGATTATTTCCCCCTTAATGGGGAGGTAAAATCCAGCTATGCTCTCCAGGAGTATAGTTTTTCCTGCACCAGTTGGACCAACAATTATCATATAATCTTTCTTTTCAATTTTCATATACTTTACAAATATTTCGAAATCTCTTACTCTTACCTGCAGATTGATTATTTCAAGCATTTTTGAACCTCCTTCCTATGAAACGCACTCCGAAGAATATGGCGAGGGTTATGAGAAGCAGGAACGCAGTGGCTGGAAGTGCAGCCTTTAAACCAAAATTAGTGTAAAGATAATAGATGTAGGTGGGCGCAATCATCGGGTAAAAGGCAATCATTATAACGGCACCAAACTCGCTGACTGCACGCGCCCAGGTATTGATTGCACCACTTATTATATTACCAACTATCTGTGGGAGAATAATATCAGTAAATACTCTCCATCTACTAGCACCCAAAGTCATAGCAGTGTATTCGTATCTCTCATCAACTTTTGATATCCCCTCTCGAACCTGATTTATCAGGAATGGTGCACTTACAAAGAGCATGGCAACGATTATGCCTGGAAGAGCATAATAAAATCTTATTCCAAGAACCTCAAGGGGCTCACCCCATATTCCCGTGGAACCAAAAACTAAAAGCATGATGATTCCTGCTACTGTATGGGGTATCACTATGGGCATATCTATTATGCTTTCAACGATATCTTTTCCGGGGAAATCTTTTCTTGCCAGTACATAACCTAGGGGAAATGAAAAAACTGTTGCTATTAATGTCGCTATCGTTGCTGCTAAAAAACTCACCCCAATGGCATGGAGAAGTGAAAGGTCTTTAAGCACATCAGGGGTGGTGTGAAGAAGAAGATTGAGGATTGGAAATATTATGAATATAAGAAAGAGAGAGCCGAGAAAGTATGAGATACGATAAAAATTATCTTTCTCGAGAAGAACAAGAAGCAATACTGTGGCACCTATTCCGAGAGGGGGTGATATCCAGTAGGGCAGTGAAAGGAGGAATATACCTATGTAAATCCATTTTCTTTTCCTCAACAAAAGATAGATTGTTAAGAGAATAGATATGAAAGTAAACACCCAGAAACCGAAGAAATAAGCAGTAAGAAAAATGATAAGAAAAGGAAAAGTCTCTTCTTTCATTTTCATCTCCTTTTTATTTCTTCGGGTACATTTCCTATTTCCTCATACATGGGTGGCTGTCCGCAATTACTAAGAATCTCGTTGCCTTTTTCTCCCAGAAGCAGTTCGAGAAATTTGTATGCAAGCTCCGTGTGGGGAGCATTGTTTGGTATCGTAACCCCATAATTTATGGCGTCGCCTTGGATTTCTCTTCCATCTGCGAGCTTCACCTTCACCTTCTGATACCAAGGTATGAGAGTTGAGTTAGATAGATTTATCTCGTCTGGAAGTCTAAGATATGATAATCCATGCTGTTTTGCCACAGAGAGATACTCTATTGCATAATCTATGTTCCCACTTTCCAGATCAGCAAGGAGCTCCACGGATTTCTGTTTTATGAATATTTTTCCCTGAAAATTGAGAAGTGAGGAATCATCTGGAACCTCAATTATTCCATTACTTGCTCTAATACCTGTATTGTTTTCCACCACATCCCTGAATATTCCATTTTGATATTTAATTTCCGCCAGATAGAACATCATTATGGCACGGTAACCACAGGGATCATCGTTGGGTGAGGAAAATCCAATGCGCACATCTTTTTTAAAAATTTTCATCCAGTTCTCCAAAGTTATCTCAGAGGCGTATTTACTTTTATCTGTGTACGCTATAACCAGTTCGTTTCTTGCAAATTTCACATACCACTCAGTGAAATCTGGCATCAGATATTTCTCTATGGCCTGATAGTCAGCCACTGCCACCACATCCGCTTTTGTTCCCAGCTCACTTACCTTTTTCACTGTTTCCAAGCTACCGGCAGTTTCTGTGTAAACTCTCACTCCAAACTCTTTTTCGAAGATATCTGAGATTTTTTTAAGCGGTACGGCAAGGCTTCCGGCAGCAAGAACTTTTATCTCCTCCTCTAAACTATTAGAAGTATGATAGTATGTTACAAGAGTACCTGCAATTATGATTCCAATAACCACAGCTACCACGAGCTTCCTCATCCTCTCACCTCGTTATGCTTATTTGAATATAACGATGAAATATTTTAACTTTGTGAGTAAATTTTTAATGTAATGTGTTATTTATGTTAGGAGATGAAGATAATAAAAATAGGTGGCTCGGCTCTCACAGATAAGAAAAGCGGTAAAAGTTATGTTGAGGAAGTGGCCGAAAGAGTTGCGAAGGAATTGATTGAAGGTAAATATGTAATTATTCACGGAGTTGGATACATAGGTCATAAGCTGGCTATTGAATATAAGCTTCATAAAGGCTTCACAGAAAATGCATGGGAGTGGGCTTATCTGAGAGCAAAGGTCAATGAAATTACCAGAGAGATAGTATTGGCTCTCACTGAGCATGGACATCCTGCTGTTGAGATATCTGTGCCTGATGTGGTAAGAGCCAATAGAGGTGAAATCATATTCTTCAATACTGAGATCATAAGAGAGTTCCTTACCAGAGGTTTCATTCCTGTAATGCATGGAGATGGGGCCTTGGATTCATCTCTCGGGCTTTCTGTGATTTCCGGTGATAAAATAGCTACAGAGCTTGCTATAAAGCTCAAAGCTGAAGAAATAATCTATGGCACCAATGTGGATGGCATTTTAGACGAGAATGGAAAATTAATAAAGAAGATAAACAAAGAAAATATTGATGAGGTCAAACTTTGGGAGAATGGAGATTTTTCCGGAGGAATGAGAAACAAGATAAAAGAGGCATTGAGGCTCCGATGTACGAGGGTGAGAATAATAAATTTGAGAAAGGATGGAATGCTGAATGCTGCCCTAAAAGGCGAGGATGTTGGCACGTTAATTGAGGGATGATTATGGACGGGTTATGGGTAGATATAGGAATCGGAATTGGAGAGCTCATTTACACATTCTTCATAGTATTTGCGATGAATTTTGCGGTAGATAAAGGGCTGCCTCAGGATATATCTCGCAAAATAGTGCATATGTGGGCTGGTGGCCTTGTTATCTTCTGGTTCTTTTACACAACTGACTGGGGGAAGTATATATTCATGCTCACACCTGCTATCTGGGTCTTTCTTCTCATCTTCACTGCCCTGACAAAGGATGAGAATGACCCGACTGTAAAAAGTATGACAAGAACAGGAAATCCTAAGGAACTTCTTTTGGGTGTCATGTTCTTTCCTCTTATGCTCATAATTCTCACATTCATTGGTTACCGAACATTTGCAGGGGTTGCGGCTGTAGCTTCTGTTGGCTTTGGAGATGGAATTGCCCCCATAGTGGGTAAGTATTATGGAAAACACAAGTACAGGTTACTTGGAAGAACGAAGAGCATTGAAGGCTCTCTCTTCGTTTTTCTGGCAACTTTCATCGCTGCAATTCTCTTAGGCTTTGTATTCTTCGGAGATTTTTATCTACTTGAAAGTCTGCTGGCTGCCATCATAGCAGCAATGCTCGAGGCTGTATCTCCCAGAGATGTAGATAACTTCATAGTGCCGCTTGGTGTCTGGGCAATTCTCAGGTTTTTGTAATCTTTACACATAATTTTTAAATAATGATGCAATTACATTAAATGGGAGAGAGAATGGGAATTGCACACAAAATGGCGAAAAAGCAAAAGGAAATAAGTATTGCGGAGTTTTTTGAGAAGAACAAGCAGATACTGGGTTTTGACTCTTTAACAAAGGCCATGGTGGTGAGTGTTAAAGAAGCTGTTGATAACTCTCTTGATGCCTGCGAGGAGGCCAGAATACTCCCAGATATCTTAGTGATAGTTGAATCAGTGGGAAAAGATGAGTATCGGATAATAGTGGAAGACAATGGGCCGGGGATAGTGAGAAAGAACATACCCCTTGTTTTTGGAAAATTGTTATATGGTTCAAGATTTCATGCGATTAGGCAGAGCAGGGGCCAGCAGGGGATAGGCATAAGCGCTGTTGTGCTTTACGGACAGCTAACCACAGGTAAGCCTGCGAGGATAATTTCTAAGATTAGGGAAGATGAAGTTGCTTATGAAGTAATACTTACAATAGACACCAAGAAAAACGAGCCAAGAGTAATAAAGGAAACTCCGATAATATGGGATCGCGAAGAAGGCACGCATGTGGAAGTTACCATAAGAGGGAGATACATAAGAGGCAAACAGAGTATTCTTGAATATCTACAGCAAACTGCAATAGTAAACCCTCATGCTCAGATAACCTTTGTTGATCCCGATGGGAGGAAAATTATATTCAAAAGAGCCACTGATATTCTGCCCCAACCAACAAGAGAGATAAAACCACATCCCTATGGGATAGAGCTTGGACAGCTTCTCAATATGGCGAGAAGCACAAAAGCATACAGATTGACATCTTTTCTTACCACAGAATTCAGTAGAGTGAGTCCAAAGATAGCGGAGGAGATATGTAAGAAAGCATATCTTTATGGAGATATGAGACCGAAGGATCTAACTATAGAGGAGGCAAAGAGATTGATGGAATCCTTCAATAAAGTGAAGCTCATGGCACCCCCCACAGATTGCCTTTCACCTATAGGAGAGAACCTCATAAAGAAAGGTCTTAAAAATGTCCTTGGTTCGCTCAAACCTGGATTTTACGCAAGACCTATAACCAGAGAACCCAAGGTTTATGGGGGAAATCCGTTCATAGTTGAGGCAGGGCTGGTTTATGGAGGTGAGTTACCCAAGGATCAGCCTGTGAAGATTCTTCGATTTGCAAACAGGGTTCCGCTTCTTTATCAGCAGGGTGGATGTGTGATAACAAAGGCTATTAGCAGCGTGGACTGGCGAAGATATGGGCTCGAGCAGAGAGGCGGTGAGGGCATACCAGTGGGACCAGCCATAATTCTGGTGCATGTAGCTTCAACCAGAGTGCCTTTTACCTCAGAGGCAAAAGAAGCCATAGCGGATGTTCCCGAGATAAGGGAAGAAATAGAGCTTGCCCTTAAATCTCTTGGAAGGCAGCTCAAGATGTTTATGATAAAGAAAGAGAGAAAGAGTAAGTTGAGTGAGAAGTTTTTCCTGGTGACTAAGATCCTTCCTGAGATTGCTAAAAAAAGTGCGGAAATTGTTGAGAAGCCCGTGCCCCCTCTTGAGCCTGTGATATCCAAGATCATGAATGTGGTCTGGATCGATGAGAATTTAGAAAAATTGGGCAAAGATAAGATAAAAGTAAAGGTGAAAGTTGCCAATTTCATTCCTAAACCTCTTGAGTTCACACTGTATGGAGATTATCCTCTTGGAACACTTGTGGAAACGGATGGTGATGTAGGTGAGGATTATGTGAAGTGGAATGTAAGAATAGATCCTCTGAAATATCAGAATTTCTATTTTGTTTTGAAAGATGTATCTGGGTATGGAGAGACCAACTACTATGTGGATGGAATAAATCCCTCTATTGTGGTGGGTGCTGAACCTCTTCCTGGAGATTGGAATATAAGACTCGATACCATGGAGGAGATCCTGGAAAAAGAAGAGGATGAGGAGGAAGAAGTTGTGGAGGAAGATCTGGAGAGTGTTGAAGATGAGTAGCGAGGAAGCTCTTGAGAAATTGTACAGAATCGCAGAAGAAATACATGAGGATCTCAGCAAAGGCGAAGTTCCAAAGATGAAGCTTGCAGCAAGAACCCGTAACAATATAATTTTCAACAGTGAATATGGAGTGTGGAAATATGGAGATACAAAGATAACACGTAGTGCAAAAAAGCTTGATGGAGCATATATGCTACTCCGTACATTATATGTGATGGAGTTTATAAAGGAGATGATTAAGACTAACAAGTCCTCAACATTGAGAGAGATGTACTACATTTCCGAAGGATGGGGTCTTGCAAAGTTTCACACACAGGATGAGAGTAACAAACTTGCGGAAGATCTTGAAGTTATCACCAGTCATCTTCGTGAAGATTTCAAATTGAGACCAGAGGAAGACGGAGCAAGTGTGATTGGGAATATCACCATTGAAGAGATCAACAGAAAAGGACAACCCCGTCGCATAAATTGTCGCGATGATGTGGGGGATAGTGGATATCTCATACCCTATAATGTTGAGAAAGAGAAGCTTAAATTTGTTGATGTGGACGCTGATTTTGTGATGGGTATTGAAACCGGAGGTATGTTCGATCGCCTCGTGGAAAACGGGTTTGATGAGAAGGCCCGTGCCATACTGGTCCACATAAAGGGGCAACCGGCAAGAAGCACCAGAAGATTGTTAAAAAGATTGAACGAAGAATTGGGATTGCCAGTGGTAATATTCACGGATGGAGATCCATGGTCATTCAGAATATTTGCATCCATTGCTTATGGTGCAATAAAGACAGCACATATAAGTGAGTATTTGGCAACACCCACTGCCGAGTTTGTGGGCATAACTGCAAGTGATATCCTGAACTACGATTTACCCACTGACAAATTGAATGATAGAGATATCGCAGCCTTACAGGCAGAGCTGAAAGATCCAAGATTCAACACTCCCTTCTGGCATGAAGAGATAAATCTCATGCTAAAAATAGGCAAAAAGGCCGAGCAGCAGAGCCTGGCCAAGTACGGTCTCGACTATGTAACCGATGTTTACCTCCCGGAGAAACTCACTGAGATGGGTATTCTTCAATAAAATTTCTTATTTTTTCCACATCCTCGATTTGCTGCCTCACAATTTTTTCCTTCTGGTGAGGTAAGAATTCCTTTAGAATTTTTACCACTTCATCTCTCTCACCCTCAAAGATAAGTCCGTGAAGTAACGAATCACCTTTCAACAAGGAAATAACAATGAGACCCTTCTCCTCATCCAAGTGATAGGTATCCAGAGCTATCTTCCCATCCCATTGCTCTATTTTTCTCTGCAATTCAAAAGCCTCTTTCGCTCTCATAGGCATCGCAAAAGAAAGGAATAGGGAATATTTAATCTTTCCCCTCCAGCTGACGAACCCTCTTAACCAGTTTGATGGCAGCCTCTACGGCGTCTCTTGCCTTCTCTATCCTTGCCTCAGCCTGAAGTCTCGATTCACCCGGACCAGATATTCCTAAGGTTACAGGCTTTCCAAACTCAACACTTAAATCCTCAATTTTTCTCGCGGCATTCTGCATCACTATTTCATCGTGCTCTGTCTCTCCCTCAATCACTGCACCAAGTGTCACAACCGCATCCACGTCTTCTCTTTCAAGTAATTTTCTCACAAGCAGAGGGATGTCAAATGCTCCTGGTGCTTTAACAACATATCTCACATTCGCACCCAGAAATTCTGCGTGTTCTTTTGCCCTTTCCAGCATCATCATGGTTATGTCATAATTGTACTCGCTCACTACTATTCCCAAATTTATTTCATTCATTTTATCACCTCCTAATGCCTTATAGAAGATTTTCCAACATTAAGGGGTCCCACATCCTCAAATCCCTGTCTCTGCCCTGTTCCAGCTAATTTTCTCAAATTCTCAGGCTTGAAGAGAAGCCAGTAAGCATTTTGGGCATGCTCTCTTGCCCTTCGGTCAGCAAGCCAAGCAAGCTCCTTTTCATCCTTTGCTTCATCTTCATGCACAAAAACCTCTATTATGTGAGTGTTAGTCATCAACTGCGCCATTATAAGACCAAGCGAAGCTTCATGGGCACACTGTTTGTCTATGGGCTTCGGTCCGGGCATACCAAGGGCAATAACTATATTGCAATTTTCATCTTCAATGAGTTTTTTGGCTGCCACAGGCAAATCCTTAATACCGGGCACAGTACGGCGTATTATTCTGAATCCTGTTCCGAGCTTTCGAAGCTCATCCTCCACAGCAGAGCCCATATCATATCGTGCAAAGGTTGTATCAACTATGCCAATTTTTCGCATAGAGATCATCCACCCTTTCTACAATTTTGTAAATTATCTTTCTCGTGCCGTTTAAATCACTATCCCCATATTTCTTCAAGCGAATAACTTTCACATTCAGACCTCTTTTCCTGCATTCTTCTTCAATTTCTTTCTCATCAAATTTCTGATCGTAGCCGAGAGCGATTATATCGGGCTTTATTTCCTCCACGGTTTTATAGATATCATCCTCATGCCCCAGCACTGCAATATCCACTGGTTTTAGAGATTCTACTATGAACCTGCGAGCATTCTCTGGCATTATTGGATGATGCTTGAATTTCTCAGCTGTTGAATCGCGGGCAATGACTACAACGAGCTCATCACCAAGTTTTTTTGCCTCCTGGAGGAAGAGTATATGACCTGGATGAATTATGTCGAACACTCCCGAGGCCATCACTCTTACCATTTTGACCACGCATCTATTATGTCCTTACCTTCTAAAAATATTATCCCCAGTTTGTTTGCCATCTTCTTGGCATCCTCTTTACTCATAGAATTTCCATCATCACCTAAAATTTCAACTATCGTTGCCGAAGGTATAAGGTTTGCGAGTTGCATAAGTACAGTCGCAAGCTCTGTGTGTCCCTTTCTCTTATCTACTCCCGCGGAGATTAGAAGGTGCACATGTCCTGGAGAAATGAATTCTCTACCAAATTCTTCCATTGGGGATTTCATTTCATTCATTCTCTCCAGAAATCTTGCAAATTCTCTGATCGTCTTTGCTCTATCCTTATCAGGAATCCCTGTGTAATTCTCCCTGTGATTTATGGTCACAGAAAAAGATGGAAGGACATCATACTTCACCTTTGGTGTTAGGTATCTGAAGATGGGAAAACCGCTTTTCTCAAATATTTCGTGGAGATAGGGAAGCCCTATTCTATCTGCATATTCTTTGGGTAATGTTGTGCATATCAATCCCCCTCCCTCTTTTCTCATAAACCTTATTTTCTCTGGCGTAATAAATTGAGAGGCAATCACCATATCCGTCTCTTCTTCTCTTCCTTCCGAATCGAAGAGGAACACAAACTCTCCCCGTTTCAGAGCTTGAATGGCTTTCTTAATCACATCTCGTCCATCATATATTCCATTAAAAAGATGTCGCTCATTACTCAAATTTGAGTTAAATTTTTATTTTCACTTATATTAGAGAAAATCCTTTTCAATTTTAAGTACTTCTTCCCAGTTCTTCGCCTGAGAATACAATTCAAGAGGCTCTTTGTTCACCATGAAAAAATTGGAGCCCCATTTGAATATACCCATTATTCTCTCTGCCTGTTCTCTATATCCTATTATGTAGAGTGCCGCTGCCAGTGCTTCCGCGCTGCTCAGCTGTCCGGGGTGCCCGAAGTTTGTGGGATTCACAGCAACAAGAAACGGTAATCTTCTGAAGTTTCCTTTTATACGGTAAAAAACCTCTCTTGCATTTTTCCAGGAACAATCCACCGCCATTATGCCTTGCCTCTCTGCTGTTCTCCTATCTGCTGGAGATAAAATTCTATCAGTGTAGGGAGATAGAACTATGCTACCTCTTGGGATGTGGGCAATTTGTGAATTAAGTTTTGCAAATCCGAATCTCCCGAGCTTTTTGGCCGTGCATTTCTTAGGGTCGTCTTGATTCAGATGCAGAATGTATAGACGAATCTCTTTCACACGGCTATGTATTTCTTAGCTCCTTATCTTTTTTTCCTTTTTATTTGAAGATGGGGGAGAAAGAATGAAATCTTTTTATCTTCATTTTTTATATTGGAGTTATGCGTTATGTGCTTTCTCAAGGTCATATCTTTGCAGTTGTGAAAGAAGATATTGATCTTTACGCATATGATACACTCTTCTTAGAAAATTTGAATCTAAAAACCTCACCGCCATCCAGATTAGTGGATTTTATTGCTCTTTCCGACAAGAATATTCGTTTGATATACACAATTGGAAAAGATGGCATTATTTTGAGAGACATCCAGCTTGAGGATGGGTACCGTGAGAAATTGCTTTTTTTCAACAGAAGAGAGAGACCTATCAAAATCAAGTTGGAGTACACATATTCTATGCCTTTTCAGGACATAATGGAAAATGATTATCCCCAATTCTCCATAAAAAGGAATGCAGTTAAAATGGGAGAAAAATTCATCTATAAAGGTTTGGATGGAAATATTAGAATTCTCCAGATGAAAGTTCCTAGGGGAGAAGTGGAAATTCCTCCAAAGAATAAAGTTGAAGAAGAATTTAGAGCAATCCCTGACATTAAGGGCGATTTTAAATTGAGCACATTCAGGAAAAGTGAATTTGAAATCAAGAGCTGTTACTCTTCCAAACAGGAAGAAGTTTACAGAATGGCTATTCGAGATTTGAAAAAGCTCATTGTGAAAGTGGAAGATTGTCTTTTCCCAATCGCAGGGCTTCCAGATTTCGGGGCTATATTTGGAAGAGACAGCCTTTGGACTGCTCTTTTTCTTTTAGATAGAAATCCTAAGCTAGCAAAGGGAGTTCTCACCATTCTTTCTAGATTGCAGGGAAAGAAAAGTGATAGGAAGAATGAAGAGGAAGCGGGAAAAATACCTCACGAGTACAGATTTGGTGAGTTGGCACAGGCAGGAGTTATTCCTTTCAATCCCTACTACGGGAGTGTCGATGCCACACCCCTTTATGTTATTCTTGCAGGAGAATATTTGAGTGAAAGCGGTGATGAAAAGCTGATAAAAACTCTGAGAGGGAATATTACCAGGGCAGTTGAGTGGATTCTACATCGCCTTGAAGAGGGTGGAGGTTATATCAGATATGGAAAAGGTACTGTTCTTGAAAATCAGTCCTGGAAGGATTGGAAGAAAAGTATTGTAGATGAAAAGGGGGAGCAGGTAAAACATCCAGTGGCTGTAGTGGAGGTTCAGGGCTATGCTTACTGGGCACTAAAACTTGCGGCAGAATATGAGCTTACTGATATGGACGAAAATGCACTCAAAAAAGAGGCAGAAAAATTGAGGGAGAGATTCAATAGAGATTTTTGGATGGGTAGTCATTATGCCCTGGCTTTGGATGGAGAAAATAGGCCATCGAGAGTTGTGGCCTCAAACATGGGTCATTTACTTCTCACGGGTATAGCGACCCATGAAAAAGAGACAGCGGAGAGACTTTTCCAGAGGGACATAAAAACTAGATGGGGTATAAGAACACTGAGTGAGAGAGAAAGAGCATACGATCCTTTCAGCTATCACAACGGCAGCATATGGCCTCATGACAATGCTATAATTGCAATGGGACTCACTAAAATTGGTGAGATTGAAAAGGCAAGGGAGCTAGCTCAAGGTCTGATAGACGCATTCTTTTTGATGGGAAGGATTCCGGAATTATTTAGTGGATTGGATGAACTTTCACCTTTGCCCTACGCAAATAATCCACAGGCCTGGAGCGCTGCCGGTGCTATCAAACTTCTCCAAATTTTAGAAGGAGGGATGAAGAATGAAATTTCCTGATAGTTTTATTTTGGGAACTGCCACAGCAGCGTATCAGATAGAGGGAGATAATCGATGGAGTGAATGGTGGCATTATGAGCAAAGTGGCAAATTGCCCAAATCAGGTAAGGCCTGTAATTCGTGGGGGAAATATGAGGAGGATATAGAGCTTATGGCAAGGTTTGGATATCAGGCTTACCGATTTTCCATTGAATGGGCTCGTATATTTCCTTCAGAAAACAAGATTATGGAGGAATCGTTGAACAGATATCAGGAGATAATTGATTTTCTAAATAAATTTGGAATAGTGCCCGTGGTCACCCTTCATCATTTCACCCACCCGCTCTGGTTTTTTCTGAAAGGGGGTTTCAGAAAGGAGGAGAATTTGAAATACTGGAGAAAATATGTGGAAACCATCGCAGATAATATAAAAGGAGTGAAATATATTGCAACTCTGAATGAGCCCATGGAGCTCGTAATAGAAGGATACCTTACAGGAAGATGGCCTCCATTTATAAAAGATGCAACTGCAGGCTTTGAGGTTGAGAGGAATTTAATCAATGCCCATTCCATTGCCTATGAGCTCCTGAAACCTAAATTTAAAGTTGGCCTTGTTAAAAGTGTTCCCCTTATTAGAGCAAAAGAGAAATCTGAAGAGGCGATAAAAAAGACAGAAGAGGTTGATAATCTACAGACTTTCTATTTTCTGGATGCCATATTTTCGGGAGAGTTGAAGACTCCTTTCGGAATAAAGAAGGTTCTTCCATCCAATCTGGATTTTATAGGTGTTAATTATTATACCTGCCATTTGATAGATATTTCAAAGAATCCTGTTGTTTCCCTTTATGAATATGAATACGAGGGATACGGGAAGACGCAGATGGGCTGGAAAATATATCCTCCAGGGATATATGCCGTGATAAAGAAGATTAATAAATACAGAAAACCAATATTTGTGACGGAAAATGGTATTGCCACCGATAACGAAGATTTGAGGAAGGAATTCATAAAAGAGCATCTCAGATATGTAATAAAGGCTCTGGAGGAAAGAATAGATGTGAGAGGCTATTTTTATTGGTCTTTTCTCGATAACTATGAGTGGGATATGGGATTTGCACCTAAGTTCGGTTTGTTCACATTTGATCCTGTAACCTGGGAAAGAATACCTAAAAAGAGTGCCTATTTTTACAGTGAAATAATAAAGAGGAGAGAATTATAGCCCCTTCTCTCTTTTCAGTTTTTTCTCTACTTCTTCTAAGGATGAATACCCCAACTGAGAAAATGTATAATGATAACTCTCTAGAGCAAGGTTTCTTCCCGTCTTTGCTGCTCTCTCCACATCTTCAAGATAACTTTTTAGGGTCCGAAGGGAGAATGTGGAAAGCTCACAGGAGAGATATTTCTGAAAATCTTTGCTCCTATCCTCTATTACATGAGGATATTTTTTGTGAAGCTCATTAATCCAGGATTTTTCTATTTCTACAATTTTCTCTATTATTTCTCTCTTTTCTTCTGCCACATTTACCTTTCCTTCCATGCATGCATATTTTTCATAGAGAGGATTTCGCCCTTCTTTTCTGGCTCTCTCAAGGTCCTCCATATAGGAGAGAAGCACCTCTTCAGAATAAGGATAAAAGCGAGAAATACGCATAAATTTGAATGTCGCTTCTCTTTTACACTCCGGATTTATGGCATTAATCTTTGAGAAAAATTGATATTCCAGATCTGCTATTTTTTTGAGCAGCTCTCTTTTCTCATCCACCTCTTATCACCTCTAAACCTATCTCTTCGAATTTCTCAGCAATGCTCTTCATCTTTTCCTCCGAGGATTTCTTGCGAGGAGGCATCTTGTATTCCATTCTCAATCTTCTATACTTTTCGCTCACATCGTGGAACGGGAGGAGGTGTATTCTCTCAAATTTTCCTATAGAGGAAATGAAATTAACCCATCCATTAACATTTGCATCGGTATCCGTTATACCTGGAATTACAGGGAATCTCAGAAACACATCTTTTCCACGACCCCGCTCCACAAGAAATTTTAGGTTTTCTTTTATTATTCTGTTGCTCACCCCAATGTATTTTTCATGCTCTTTCTCATCAAAGAGCTTCAAGTCATAAAGAAATATATCTACAAGAGGCTCGATATCTTTTATAATTTCATGGGAGGCATACCCTGAAGTGTCTAATGTTGTGTGAATATACTTTTTCTTTATTTCCTGAAGTGCAACTTTCAAAAATTTTGGCTGTAAAAGAGGTTCACCTCCTGAGAAGGTCACGCCTCCAGATTCTCCGTATAGAAGGGAATCTTTCTCAATTTCTTTTATAAGTTCTTCCACAGTTATGTATCTACCCACAATTTTAGTAGCCGTTGTGGGACAGAGATCAGAGCATATGGAGCATCCGGAAGCTACAGAGCATAAATCTTCCTTTATTTTTTGCAAATTCCCTTCAAAATAAATGGCCTTGGTGGGGCAAACATTCACACAAGT
>Ga0190329_1000341_pt1 | contig 14068 bp, 12 predicted proteins | sample 48720423_MG_FD_161655 | JGI IMG/M metagenome (GOLD analysis project Ga0190329, IMG submission 161655) | Hydrothermal vent sediment bacterial communities from Southern Trench, Guaymas Basin, Mexico - 4872-04-2-3_MG | ecosystem: Environmental > Aquatic > Marine > Hydrothermal vents > Sediment ... | reverse complement strand
TCATTAATTGAAAGGAATTGAAATCAGCATTCGTACGGTCAATGCTGAGACAAAAGGCAACGGTTAAACCTATTACAATAATTCTCGTCATCTCTTGCCTCCTTCAAGCTTCTTCAAAATATTTTCAGTGCGCTTCCGAAAACGCTCAACACAGTAAAACTCTATACTATAAACCTCTGAATGAATGGACTATTTCCTCAAATATTGGAAGATATTCTGAATAAGCCGAAGATGAACTCATGAAATGCAAAACATGAAAGCCTTTTTCACTGGGAATCACATAAAATTTTTCTTTAAGCATTATAAAATCTTCGGATTTACCTTCGAGATCGAGATATTCCTTAATCTCGCTTTCAAAACGGTAAACGATTTTGCCGTTTAATTTTATTTTTTCCACTGGTCCATATGTATCAGTTTCGGTTTTTGTATCGCCGAAGATATCTTTGGAATTCCTATCAATAAAATCATTATAACCGTTAAAATATATATTGTCGTTTAAATAAAAGGTCGCGCGAGCCAAGGTGGGAGCATCGTCCATTCTAGGTCCGACAACTTGCAAGCCATAAACCCCTTTTTTGACTTTTCTCTTATCCGTTTTTGAATATTCCCAATCTTTGGGAATATTGCATGAGAAATAGCCATTATCCATAGTGAATCTTTTAAAACCCTCGGAAACGGCTCCGACACTTTTTCCAGGGCCGTCAGGCTCATCAGGTAAATTTACAGCCTCCTCTTTTGACTCAAACGGTACTATGTCTCCCTTAAGTATTCCACCCCACTCTACAACCGTAAACCCTTTTCTTTCAGGCGTTTCAATCACGGGTTCAGTTAAATCGATTTTTTTGGAAAGTGGTCTAAAATAGAAGTTCAGCCTGATAATTGTATCCGGCTCCGGCGAAACGAGCAAATCCATGTTCTGCTTCATAAATTCGCCGGAAAGCAATTTTGTCTCGTAATAATTGGACTTTGGCAAGCGGGCAAGCCAATACTCCTCAAACTGCCTCTTTTCTTTTTCATTCAGCCCAAGCTTGAGCAGGTTTGTATCAAACCAGTTTTCCAAATCTTCGTATTTAACGACCCACCCTTCATCGGGCAGTTCGAGATTGTTCAAATCTGCTTCCCAAAACAAGTAATCATATTTGCCGTCGATTATTCCTTCTTTTGTTACAAACACGCTCCAGCCGGTTCCATATTCGGGTTCTGTTTTTATGAACTTGCCGTTTACATCAACCTTTACCTCAATAAAGGAATCTTCTTGGGGATACAAATATACCGCAGGTTTTTTAACCACCGGCGGATAATCAGGGTAAACCGGAGGAATTTCTTCATCACAAGTCGGTTTGCGTTCAATAAGGTAGTCCAAAATTCCAATTTCTTGAACTAATGTATCATCGTCAACAGCGTCCATCTCGCTTTTAATGTATTTTCTGAAATCGACAAAAAGTCCCTGATAATAACTCGATATCTGTAATGGAACGGATTGCCTCTCCCATTTGTTTAAATACGGGCGCGGTATGATTATTCCGGCTTTCCTGTTTACACGAGGACTTATCGGTTTGTCTTTGTCGTATATCTCTTTCTCGTCGGCTATCCAGTTTTTCATTAAATCAGCATAACGCGACAAAAGGACTCCCTTTCTAATTCCAGTAGTCTCAAAAAATTCAGATTCTTTGCTGTCGAATGCAATCTCCGCCTTGGATCCGTCTACATTTCCATTGCGGTCTTCGTAAACGGTTCTCAATTTCAGATTTGCGTTGTCAGATGTTTTTTTCAGTTTCAGTAAAACCAAACCGCCTTTTGTTTGTCCGCCTTCGGTTTTGGACGGAAACAGTGTGTTGATTTTCATTATCTGCCCCGTTGCTTTGTCTGCTTCCGGCGAGCCGTAAACCTTTTCAATGTCGTAGCCGTCTGCTTCGAGCCTCAGCTCAAGGTCGAAAACAAGCGGCGTTACCATATATTCAAACTCGTTGTCCATGCGCTCCTTGAACTGGTCTGCCGAATGCACGGAATAGTAATTCGCTCCCTTGATTTTCGTTATGTGCTCCACCAGTTCGGTATTGAAATCCACGCCAATTCCGATGAATGTCGAATAAATCCGGTTTTCGGAATTTTCTTTCGTCATGCCCAAAAGTTCTGTTTCGCTTGTTTCACCTATGTTCGGCATCGCGTCAGTCAGAAAAATTATCCTGTTCTCATATTCTGCCGGATTCGCATCCACATATTTGTCAAACAATCCAGTCCCTATTTTCATACCCGCCGACATCTGGGTGCCTCCTCGCGGATAAATTTCCAGAATGTGGTCTTTTATGGCTTGCATGTCTGTATTGCCAACTCGGTTTAACGGTTTAGCCAAATGAGCCCCACTTTCAAACAATACCACTCCAAACCTGTCGTCGTCTTCAAGATGGCCTATGAGCGCGGCAACCGATTCCGTCGCAACCCGCATTTTGGTTTTATTCGAATATTCGAAATCTCCAAGTTCGTGCCTATTGCCAAACCTGTCGTAATAATATTTATTGAAAGGCGAACCCATCGAGCCGGAAATGTCCAACACGACAACCAAATTCAGTTTCTTTCTCTTGAAATCCGACTCTTTTATGCCAGAATTCAATCCGACTGCTAAATAGTATTCTTCCTTGCCGGAAAAAGGATCTTGTGTGATTGCGCGCGCGTAAGACGGGCAGAACAGTTTGTCGCATTTTTCCTGCTGACCGGTATCGAAATAATAGTCATAAAATAAGCCCTCATATGTTATGTCTGTCGGGATGGGAAGGTAACCGTTTTTTATGTTCTCGCGGAAATTGTTTATGTCTTTTGCGCCGCCGGCCGAAAAACCGATGTTGCCAGAATCAACGGATTTTATTGCCATTCTCATAGATGGCAATGCCTTTGTTCCGCCAGCGCTTTTGTCGAAAAGCCCGCCTCCCTGGAGCGCGGTCGATGTGCCTTCTTCCGCGTTTCTTCCGCTATCATAAACCCAGTCGTCGATTTTAGTCCGTTTCACCTTATCATCGATACCGCTATCGCCGCCTACCGGCTTAAACGACTTTACTACCTCTTCAAAAATGGCAAGATAATTGTCATAAAACTCCTTGGGGCTTTTATAGGCCAGCACATAAAAACCATCCTTTGCCTTGACAACAATAAACTTTGCCTTCAGCCAATACTCTGTTGTAAATAGCGGGCCTCTCGGTTTAGCCTGATACACCTCATAAACATGCTCTTGTGCCTCTTTACCATTAAATCTTATGTTCTTTGGTTTTTCGTATCGTGATTTATCACTACCCTGCCTTTTTTGGACCAGTTTCTCATAATCCATTATAAAGCTTTCATAAGTTTTGTTCTGATTGTTATTCCCGGTGTAATATCCCACATAAATTAAGGGATCGGGAAAAAAATACCTTTTGCCATCTTCCGGTTTTGCCTTATCCGGCTTTGTTAATCTGATCTCAAAAATACCGGCCTTTTCATCCTCCTTTTTATCCTTTTTCAACTTCCAATTAGCCGGTATCAAACAAGTAAAATAATCGTGCTCCATCACAAATGTTTTATAAGGCTCCGGTCTTATTTCTTTAATTTCGGGAAAATCAAAAGTAAGGCGTTTATTATCGTCATCTACCGGACTCAAATAATAACGATTCTCCCAGAGACGCTCTGGCCTAAAATTCAGAATTTTCCAAACATAGGCCCGACGGTCAAGTTTAGAAATATCAAAGAAAAAATCATCCTTGAAATGATATGAGCCATGGTATCTCATTGCCTGTATATACAGTTTCTTCGTTTTAGAAAAAAAATCATTAGCTTCAGGATAAATCATTTCTATCTCTTCCGGATAAACCCTGGCCGAATTACTCAAATCAAAGCCAATGCCGCTAAGTTTAAAATGTGGAGAAACATATACATGCCGGACAATAGGATGAAGGAATTTGCCCTCTGCAAAACTTCCCGGGGAAATAAAAATTAAATCTATTATGCCTTCGCCCCCTACCACATTTGAAGTTTTAAGAGGATAATAAATCTTGTCAGTTTTAAATCTGTAACTCAGGGGTTCGATTGAACGCTTTTCTGTCTTGAGTGAAACATAATCAAAAACAAAGTAATTAATATTCCTATTAACATAATCTTCCGCATTTTTGTAAAAACCACTCAAGTCGTTTGTAATTTTAATTCCCTTTTTACTAAAAAATCCTCTAACCCATTCAGTAAAGGCAGATATATCATTTATCTTAATCACCGTAACATCATGAAGTCCTATTTTTTCACTCAACTTAATTTCAATCGGGGCTGTTCCACCACCGCTGCCTTTAGAGACGCCACTGCTTATGAACATAATGCCTTTTTCATGCATCAATTTTTCTATCTCTTTAAAAGGATCGCCATCGGCTAATTTAACAGTTGGTTCTGAAGGAAAAGGGATAAACTCTAAAACTTCTGTTTCTTTTTCACCTCTTAATTCAGTCCCAAGAATCAATACCTCTTCTTGTGAGTTATGCATTATGATTGCTCTTTGAGAATCTTCTGATAGTTTGACCGGCCATGGCGAAACTGAACCCTTATCTGCCATGACAGAATTGCTTGAAATCAAGAACAGGCAGGTGATTATCAATATTGAAAAATACCCTCTTAGGCTTTTCATTTTTTCTCCTTCGGTATTTATTAATTTTCCAAAATGTTCGCCGCCGGTATCATTTATTCGGAGAAATACCAACCTCAACCTTGTTGGTTATCGAGTACCTGAACAAATCAGGAAGGCCCAGATTTTCTCTTAAATTGAATTTAATAAGAACGCCGGACGGATGAAACGCCTTGCATTCGTCTTTCCGCGTCCGATATATGGTAAGCACATAGTGTGGAGGACCGCCTTTGGATTCTTCGTCATAATGACACCAAATCCAGAAATCCGCCTTTTTGGTACAGCCACCGGTTGCAACCCTGATGGAAAGTTCATCACGGTTAGCAAAAGAACCCATCAAAACCTCTTCAGTCCAATCAGGGGGAGGGCCGTTCAAGTAAATCTCCGCGGCTGAATCATTTTTTGAAACCGCCACGTTTCTGCTCTTGGCTTCTTCCTGTGCCTTCTTGTAGTTGGAACACAAAGCACCGGAAGAAAGCCCAACGAATGCGATAATAGCTATGCCACAAATAAGTGATTCTCTCTTCATCGTTTTTCCTCGCATCTTATTCAATTTTAACTGGAATTCAAACAATCGGTTCGCATTTTGCAAACTAATCCTATTCTCTGGTCCCTTCTTTCTTGAAACTAATTAATTTTTGTAAACTCAACTTCTTTAGTATAAGCACCCACCTGCCGAAGAATCCCTTTTGATTTGTTAGGTTCAACCAGCTTAAGCTCAGCAATTCTCATCACAACCTATCTCCTTCGAGTTTCCTTTCCATTTCTATCCAGATTATTGTGAGCATTTTTGAATACAACCGGCAGTCGATTCAGCCATGCACTGCTTCAGGGAATTGATCTTTTCGACCTTCATCTTCAAGCGGAGAGAAATGGCACTGATCTCCATGGAATAATCCTCCGTCTCCCGTTTGAGCCTGTTGATTTTCAGCCAGGCGACGCATTCCTTGCCAACATCCGACCAGACTCTGATATTCATCTTCACATGTTCCCAGCCGGGGACAACTGTCCCAGCCAGAAGGTCAGCGCCCTCGATCAATTTTGTCGTATCCTTGGAGGAATTATTAAGCCAGGATAGGAGATCTTTTTCCGTTTTGAGCTGTTCGATCAATTCGATAAAATTTTCATATTTTTTGTACTGATCTTTGTTCTTGAATTTAAACCGCGCCTTAAGAAAATCACCCGTTGCACTGTCGCGCAGATATTTGATGCCATCTATCAGTATCTTATCGCTTATGTCTTCGATCTCGCGGGATTGCCGGTTCAGAGAAGACACATGCCGCAACAGGCCATCCCGATAGAGTTGCAGGGCTATCTGCATCGTTTTAACATCATCCCGAAGTTCGGTGAGACGCTGTTGCGCTTGCTGCAACTCTTTTTCCCTTCCGGCACACGGGTTATTTGCTGGGACGTTGCCAGATTTTAGTCCCAATTTCGTTTCACCACCTTTAAGCTGAAGATCTCCACCGCCACTTCCACCTTTTAGTCCCGAAAGCATTTCCCTTTTACCTCGTTCAAATTCAACCCGGGATTGCTCTTCCCTCAGCTTTTGCTGCCTGATCATCTCCTGACGTTCCGTCTCTTCCTTCTGCTTTTGCCATCTGCCACTGCTATCCCGGGCGTTCCTTCTCCTGTTTTGCAGTGGCTGGGAATAATTCTGGTCATCACACCCGACACATTTTGAATGATTTTGCTCAAAAGTAGGTCTTGACCGCCAGTAGGCATCACATTCTTCTGGTGTTGCAAAATTACCTCTGAGCGTATTTCCACCCAGATGCATCACTCTATCTGCTTCACTATCAAACTGAATCTGACATCTCGCATAAGCAATCCCACTGAAACAAAAAAATGCTAAAACAACGGACAATATTTTTTTTAAGACCTTCATAAAAAATAAAATGGTCATAATGATCTCCGATACATTAAATTTATATTTCAATCTATAAATTTAATGTTCTTCCGGGTCAAGAAACATTTTTAGATGATGACTATTTATGACTAAAATGATAAATAGACTAAAAATTAAAAATAATTTAATCAAGAGACGTTAAAATGGAAAGATTTTTTGTTATTGTTATTTCTGCTGCAATCGGCACTGCTTTTTTTATATGGTTTTCCCAAGCTGTTAAAAAACAAGCCATGAAAAACTATATTCTGTCACACCAATGGCTTTTACATCCGAACTCAATCTGCTATTGGCGGACCGCCATGGCAGCCTGCGGGTTTATGCTCTATTTTTTTACCTCGTATCAATCCATTGCTATTTTTATATTTACTTTTTCAGCTATTCTTGACGGTGCTGACGGTGTTGTCGCACGCGGATGCAATCTGGGGTCTAAATGGGGAGAATGGCTGGACCCCCTGTGTGATAAATTAACCTATTTACCGACATTGATCGGATTCGCCTATATAGGGATTATATCAATAGAATTGATATGGATTCTTGTGGCCATTGAATTTGCAGGTCAGTTTTTTGCCCGACGAATTTTGACCTGGATTAAGTTCTCCGGGGCTGCCAATAATTTTGGAAAAATAAAGGCCATCCTCTGCTTCAGCCTTGTTATTTTATGTGCATTAATGGATACAAATCCAACATTCTTAAACATTGCCGATGGAATGCTCACCTCTTGTATTATCCTTTCATGTGCATCCGTGGTCTTTAAATTTGTCCCCAACTGGCTCTATGCAGATATTCTTTCTGTACTTAATTTTTGTTGTGGTGTGACCAGTCTTATCCTGACCCATCATCATTATTTTGCCAGGGCAATTTGTATTATCATTATCGGGCAATTGTTTGATTTATTTGACGGTCGTATGGCGCTAAAGCACGGTGGAACCAAATATGGTCCTTATCTGGATGATATTGCGGATTTTGTCAGCTTTGGACTGGCGCCAGCCTATGTGATTATAGAAATAGGCGGTTCACTGGCATGGGGAATCGCCAGTATTTTTATTATTGGGGTTGCCTTTCGCCTTATCCGGTTTGTTGCAATAGATAAAAAACGGACTGATCTTCCTGAGGGCATCTTCAACGGACTCCCAAGTCCTGCAGGCGCATTAATCGTTTTAGGCGCATCCCTTGTTGCACCGCCAGCCATATTGTGGGGCATCACCTGTGTCTCTGTCGGATTAATGATAAGTCATATCCGGTTTGTCCATTTTGGACGGGTAATCCTTAAGCAGATCCCTAAACCCATTTTTTTTCTGACCAGCGCATCAATTATCATTACCCTTTCGTTTATTTTTAAAACAAAAAATGCTGAGATGTTTGGATATCTGATTCTGGGATCTGTCCTTGTTTATATGGTTGTCGGCAGAAAATGGATACGCCAATAGTGACCCTCTTTGAACTATTTCTGTTAAGACCAGACAACCTCACGATACGCTTCCGGGTCAGTAGCTCCCTCTGTCGAAAACAATAATATTTTAGAATTATTCGTTATACACAGATCTTCTTTTAAATGACTATACCGCTTATTGGAAAGCAGTTCGTAAACCAGCCCAAGCGTTACCGCACCAGACTCACCGGATATAATTGCCTGGTCACCAGCCAAAGGGTTTCCAAGAACCCTCATTCCCCGCCGGGCCACATCATCTGAACATTTAATAAAAGCGCTTGCAGCAGCAGTTAGTATTGGCAACCCTATATGGCTGGGCTCACCACAAGCAAGACCGGCCATAATAGTTGGCAAATCACCCGTCACCTTAAAAGGCTTACCGTCACACGATTTTATTGACTCATAGAGACAGGGCGCACCGTGAGGTTCAACCACTGCAAATATGGGTGTTGTTTTATCAGTGAAACTGCATAAGCAGGCTAAAATGGCCGCAGCCAAAGACCCGACACCCGCTTGTAAAAAAACATGTGTTGGCCATATTTCTTGTTCCTGGCAAAGAAATTCAGTTATCAATGTGAAATAACCCTGCATAATATGTATCGGTACTTCCTCGTACCCGGCCCATGAGGTATCCTGTAACAAAATCCACCCATTCTCTTTTGCCGTTTTTTCAGCATAAATAACCGTGTCATCATAATTTTGATTTATAATTGATGCTTCAGCTCCAAATTGCTTTATTGCTTTTAACCGTGCCAAAGAGGAGCCTTTCGGCAGGTACACAACAGCTTTGCAGCCAAATTTTTCCGCTGTCCAGGCGACAGCCCTGCCGTGGTTACCATCTGTTGCAGTAGCAAATGTGATTTTTTTAAATTTAGATTGCTCAGACACGATTCTTTCAAAAGTCAATTCATCGTCATTCAAATTCAATTCATTTCCTATAACCTTAGCGATAGCATAACTGGCACCTAAAACTTTAAATGCATTTAAATCAAAGCGTTGGCTTTCGTCTTTGACGAGCAATCCCTCAATTCCAAGTTTATCAGCAAGCGAAGACAACCTGATAAGTGGTGTCGGCTTATAGTTGGGCAGGCTTTTATGGAAATTAACCACACTCACAGCTATCTTATCATTAGCAAAATTAAATAATGAGGCATCATGCTTGTGTTGTGTGTCATTCAACTGACAGGAAATATTTCGATCAGTCATTGTAAATCCTTAGTATCTGAGAGTTCGTTATAGTTATTTGAGTCACTTTTTTATGACTTCAGCCCAGGCTGATTTTTTCCATATAGATATGTTCAATGTTTACTTCAATATAGGGATCACCATAGACAAAAAACCCCAGTTTTTTGTAAAACCCGACTGCATGTTTTTGAGCACCAAGATAGACTCTTTTCATCTTTCTGTTTTCTGCCTCTTTGACTATTGCTTACTCTTTCTTAGTGACTATCATGGTCGTCTGGTATTCGATCACCTGCTGATCACGCTGGTTATAGGCTTTGTTTTTGTATATGAACAGGAACTTATCCGGATTTTTGGTGGCACGAAGATCAACCACTTCGGCATCAGCCTTGAGGGTATCCCCAAATAACACCGGAGAGGTGATCTTCATGTTGTCGACGCCAATGTAAGCATAGATTTCATATCCGTCCCGGGCCAGAAGTTCTGCAATATTGTCCGCATGGTGGACCAAACCGTCTGCGACGGCAAATATGACCGGGCCTGCCAGAGAGCGTTCCTTGAACCAGGTTCCTTTAGCATACTCGGAATTGCTGTGAACTGCCATATTGAACCAGGTGAGCTGATGCAGGATGGAGAAGTCCCCCACATCAAGCGTTCTGCATACACGACAAGGAATTTTAGTACCTGCTGTTACGTTACCCATAAAATAATGACTCCTCTTAATATTGTTTTCTGTTTATCCCTATTGATATTCTAACTGTATCAGGCGTTGACATCGACCACAATGTGCCCGGTAATATTACCTGCCAGGATTTCCCTGGCGTACTGGGGAACCTCATCGAGTTTTATTACTTTATTGATTTTGTCCAGGGCTGTGTCGGGGATATCTGTCACTAATCGCTCCCAGGCTGCTATTCTTCTTGGAGTAGGGCATGATACCGAATCAACCCCTCTCAGGCTAACCCCCCTCAAAATAAATGGCATTACTGTAATGGGCAGATCGAACCCTCCTGCCAGTCCGCAGGCCGCCACACATCCGGCATAATTCATCTCAGAAATGATCCGGGCGAGTACGTTACTGCCGACGGTATCAACTGCACCGGCCCATTTCTGGGTTTCAAGAGGTGCTGGTTTTTCCGACCATTCTTTACCGCCGGCAAACTCTTTGGCTCCGATTTGTCTCAAAAAATCGTGGGTAACCTCCTGCCCCGCTTTGGTGAGGGCAGTTACTTCATAGCCAAGTTTGGCAAGAATGGCTACCGCGTTGCTGCCTACTCCACCAGCGGCACCGGTGACAATGATCGGACCACTGTCCGGTTTTACCCCGGCTTCTTCCAGGGTCATGGTTAAGAGCATAGCCGTGTAGCCGACAGTACCGATGGCCATAGCCTTCCTGGTGTCCATTCCTTTGGGAAGGGGGATCAAAAAATCAGATTTGACCCTGGCCATCTGCGCATAACCACCCCAGTATCTCTCTCCCACACCCCATCCATTTAATATCACCTGGTCGCCGGGTTTGAAATTGGGAGACTTCGATTCAACCACCGTTCCTGACAGATCAAGGCCGGGTACTATCGGAAAAATGCGAAATATTTTATTGCGGTTTGCAAATCCCAGGCCCTCTTTATAATTCAAGGTGGAATAGTCTACTTGAATCAGCACATCTTCCCGGGGGAGATCTGTAAGTATCAGCTGCTTCACCGTTGCCACCAGTTGGCCTTCACCTTTCTCTACCACAAGCGCTTTAAAGGTTCCTTCATTTGTCATACCGTGTACTCCTTCATTTATTATAAGAAGATATTGGAAAAATCAATCGGGGCAATCCTCTGTTTTTTATAAAATCGTATTTTTAACATTCACCGTAAGGTACATGTCCCCTTTTCTGCCATCTGGAAGGGATTTACCCATTCCGGAAAGTCTTAATCGAGTGCCGTGTTTTATCCCGGCAGGAATCTTAACCTTGTACAGGGGCTTATAAAATCCCCAGGGAATGGTCACCATTTTATGGGTACCGGCAATGGCCTCAATGGATGTAATATCAATATTTCCATAAAGATCAGAGCTGTCCGCTTTGCCGGATGCAACAATCATTTGAAGCTTTGGAGTGCTCTTTTTAGCGGTAAATTGACTGATCTTCTGCTTTGTGCCGGTTTCCGGCAGTTTTTTGTTCAGCTTGACCAATACGAGCCCTGCTATAAATCCTCCGATATGTGCCCACCAGGCAATACCTGATCCGGCGGTTTCACCCGCTGCATTTAAAAACTGGATTAAAAACCAGACCCCAAGAAAAATAAATGCGGGTATTTCAACAAAAAAGGGTATGATAATAATGGGAATAACGGTTAAAATCCGTGATTTCGGATACAGTAGAAAATAAGCGCCCATGACACCGGCAATGGCGCCGCTGGCACCAATGGTCGGCACCATGGATACGGGATTCGAAAAAAAATGGGCTAGCCCTGAAATGATACCGCAAATCAAATAAAACCCTAAAAATCTTAATGAACCGAAATGTTCTTCGATATTGTCTCCAAAAATATACAACGTCCACATATTTCCAATGAAATGTAAAAATCCACCATGCAAAAACATATAAGAGAAAATGGAAAACAGTTGATTGCCTGTTGAAAAATATTTGGATACCTCATGGACTGTATATTTGGCCGGCACCAACCCATAAGAATAAAAAAAAGTTTTACTATCGAATCCGGTTTGAATTTGCAGGATAAACACCAGCAGGTTCATTCCTATGAGGAAATACGTCACGACAGGAACACAATTGGAGGGTTGTGTATCTCGAATGGGGATCATTTAACCCTCCTCAATAGATGATCTTTTTCAAGATGTTGTTTAAACTGTTTTAAAATCTCCATGACAGCATCTTCAATGGTACACTTGTCATCCTTCATCTTAATGGAACACTCTTTTAAAAAGGGGGGATTCCCCCTGTCAAACCCTACACGTTGCCTGACATATTCCAGCAGTGTAAAATAGAGACTGTGGATATTGTGAGATTCAAGTCTTGCAATAAATATTTTGGTTTTTAACGGCAGATCGTCACACAGCGAATCTATGGCTTCTTTCAGGGTTTGAGGAAAATTCTCTTTAACAGGGCCTGCAGGAATGTGTTCTTTGAGACATTCATCCTGATGCGTATCCAGAAATAGAAGATAGAGCATGGTTTCGAGAATCGTTTTGACATCCATGTAAATCCCGGGATGATGGCTCAATCTGGGACCGGCTACATTTAAAGTTTGAATTTCATTTTCCAATATAAAAGATTTTAAAATAATGGATGCTTCAAATTCTTCTGTATTTAACAGATCAATATAACAATTCGGCCTGCCGATAAATTCTGCAAAACTTTGGGTAAGCTTTGATCCCCCGGTAAGCTCACCACGGGAGATAATCACAGTACCATGGGAATCAACGATATTCTGCTCTGTTCTGGCCCTGTAATCAGCCGTATCCATTTCATTCAACCGATATTTCAGCGGCAAGGGGCCTTTTTCCGTTTTGCGACCCTTTGGAATCCATCCGCCATGTTCAACATTGAATTTAATGGCAACATCAAGCGCTGCCCTGTCTGCGCCGGTTTGTCCGCCTGAAATTATTTTTTTCAACATTTTATCGTATCATCACCTTAAAAAAATCCTTTTATATCATAACAGTAAAGGGTATAACTTCAATACTATTTTGTCATTTGAAGTAATTTAATCTGATTAAATTAAAATAAGGTCCTATGAACATACCATCTAAAAAAGAGTGTTTTAAACTAATCAAAAAAATGGAGATGATGGATCATATTGTCGACCACTCTATCATGGTTTCCAATATTGCACAGTTTATCTGTTTGAAGCTTAAAAAATATTTTCCCCATCTTAATACTCAGCTAGTAATTTCTGCAGCACTGCTTCACGATATAACAAAAACCAGAAGCTTTGATACAAAAGAGAGCCATTCCGAAACCGGGGGTCTGATGTTAACTGAACTGGGATATCCAGAAGTAGGAGACATCGTACGCCAACATGTCATTCTGGATTCTTATGAAAATGATTCTCCGGTTTTAGAGCAGGAAATAGTCAATTATTCCGATAAAAGGGTATTACATGATAAGGTGGTGCCGTTAGAAAAAAGACTTGAATACATCAAATTACGATATGGAAAGAATAAAGAATTTAAAGACCATATTCAGATCATGTGGGCAAATACAGTGGACCTGGAAAATAAAATTTTTTGTCGCCTCGATATATCCCCCGGCCAATTATCTGAATGTATGACACAAGACATTAAAAAGGGAGATTATAATGGCCCGGGGGAAATTTAGTACCTGTAATACCTGTCAAAATCTAAACCGTCTTTCAAAAACTTTTGAAGACAAAAAATTTCATTTAAAAAATCTGATTCAAAATAAGAACCGGCTTGAAAAATTCTCATTAAAACAGGAAGGATTTTTCTATGATTTTTCCAAACAAAGAATAGATGATATTTTGCTCCATGAATTATTTGACCTTGCCAGAGAAACCAGAGCAAAAGAGTTGTTTTCAAAAATGGCGTCGGGCAAAATTGTTAATGTAACTGAAAATAGAGCCGCCCTTCATACTGCCACAAGAGATTTTACCCATGATACTATCCTGTTGGATGATATAAATATTATTTCAGAAATCAAGCAAGCAAACAAAGAGATAAAAAAATTTTCCCGAAAAGTTCATAATAAAGAATTGAAAGGGTCTACTGGAAAACCATTTACCGATGCGGTTATCATTGGAATCGGGGGCTCTTATCTGGGGTGCGAATTTGTTTACACCGCATTAAAACATAGTATGGACCCGCTTATTAACCTTCATTTTCTAACCAATGTGGATATTGATAATTTCGGACAGATCATTAAACCCATTGACCCTGAAACCTGTCT
>Ga0190329_1000340_pt1 | contig 14073 bp, 10 predicted proteins | sample 48720423_MG_FD_161655 | JGI IMG/M metagenome (GOLD analysis project Ga0190329, IMG submission 161655) | Hydrothermal vent sediment bacterial communities from Southern Trench, Guaymas Basin, Mexico - 4872-04-2-3_MG | ecosystem: Environmental > Aquatic > Marine > Hydrothermal vents > Sediment ... | reverse complement strand
GAACAATGACAAAAAAATATCAGGCACCGATTGTTAAAAAAGCATTTATTATCCTGAAAACAATTTCCCAAAGCCCCCACGGATTGAAAATCAGTGAAATTTCAAGCATGCTGAATATCAGCAAAAGCACGGTCCATGGCATCACCGCTGCCCTGGAAGACCAGGGCGCTATTATCCGGGACGCTGCTTCAAAACGGTACGCCATCGGCATTACGCTTATGGAGCTTGGAAAAATAGCCTATGAAAAAATAGATTTTAAAAAAGCTGCTCATCCCATTATGGAAGACTTAATGGAACAATGCCAGGAATCTGTATTCCTTGGCATCCGGAATGGTAACAATATAACGATTATTGACATTGTAGAATCCAGAAAAGACTTTAAAATCACCTCTCCCATTGGAACAACACTTCCCTTGCTGGCCGGGGCAACCGGAAAATTATTTTTATCCTTGATGGAACCAAAGGATTTACAAAAATATTTAAATTCGAATCATTTGATCAGATTCACACCCAATACGATTACCGACCCGAAACAATATGCCACAGAACTGAAAAAAGTTCGAAAAAACGGATTTGCAACTGATGATGAAGAATATATTTCAGGCGTCAGGGCAATTGCCGCACCTGTCAAACGGGAGGGTGCCTATATCCCTGCTATCTGGGTAGTTGGATTCAAAGCTTCCATGACCCGGGAAAAAATACAGACCATTATTAAACAAACCAGGGAGGCGGCGGATAGAATCAGTAAAAAACTATTACCTCAGTCATAAAGGATTTCTCTTAATTCTGCCTCAAAAAAAAGGGCTTTCAATTACATCTGAAAACCCTTGTTATTTCTGGTAGGCACGAGCGGACTTGAACCGCTGACTTCTACCATGTCGAGGTAGCACTCTACCAACTGAGTTACGCGCCTGAATCGTTTGTTTTATTACCAAAAACCCTGGCTTGTGTCAAGAAAAAGTAACACAGATTTCTGCTGCTTATTCTGTTGTGTTCTGATTTTCTTCCACTGGCGTTATCGTACTTTGAGATTCATCAAGCAGGGAGGGCTGCTCTTTTTCAATAAACTTAATAAAAACAATATCATTTATTACATCTGAAATCTCCAATCCGAAAGAATCAAAGGTTTTCAACATGACGGCATCCGCAAATTGAGCCGGTTTCCCTTTATAAAAAACTTGCATAACCGTATAGTTTGTTCCCATTTCTTTGGGCTGCATGTTCTCAACCCCGGGCATTTGTTTAAATCTTTGCTTTAATGCGATAAATCTGGGCAGAAAATTCTCTCCTTCTATGATGACATCAAAGACATGCTCTGTTCTCAAATTCTGCTCCCAGTACGCATCAATTTTTTTACTCAAATCCTGAGCTGAAAGGCTGGCGGCCTTAACAATTGCATTTATATTTCCCTGCTTGTCCACATCACTTTTAGCCACAGCCTGAACCTGTGATATAACAACCTTTTCTCCTGTTTCAAGATTGTATCCTTCCAGGTTGATTTTCGCATTAAAGGTTTTTTCTTCACCCATACGGTTGATGGCTTCTGACGAGCTTGCTTTCCCAAACACAATCATGTCAGCTTTCATTTCCCTGCCAAGATCCCTGGCAGCAGCAATATCATAGATAGAATCAAACGTAACATTATAAAAAGACGGGTCAGGGCGGTCCACGTCATTTCCTGTAATAATAAAACGATCCTGAAGCATTTTATTGATGATAACTTCCTCTGCGAAAGATCGGTAAGGGATTGAATTATTCCCCCACCAGTATTTGGGCAGAAGATCTGACGGGATCTTTTCTGCGATAAAAAACAGAATCACGGGTTTATCATGGTTGATATTGAGTATCCTGGCATCGGTCAGTATCTTTTCAAGCAGCTTGATATCCACCTTGGATTCCACGCCCACAAGATAATGGCCGTTATTTTCAATTCCGCCAAGAACACGATACGTAATAATATAGTCCGATGTATGGGAGAGTACCTGATTGTAAAAAAAATTAAGGTTAGAAGCAAAAACCTGTCTTGAAACAAGCTCGGCAAAGGCATTCTGAACCGCAATCTCCAGTGCGTCTGATACTGATTTCTGCTTGGCCTGCTGGATATTATGATTAATAATCCTTCTTTTGCCTGTGGTCACACCGGTTAATATGTCAGACCCTGTGGCTGCAAATGATTGCCCGGATATGAAGATGATACCGATGAATAAAACAATGAATCCGATAGCCGGCGTTTTTTTAACCATCCTTCTTACACCTTTCTTTCAATAGAATAATCTGCAATCAAACACAAAAGCTGTTTAGACTGGCAATCTCCAAAACCATCCAGGCATACCTTTGCTCTTTTTACATGATCCCGGGCTCTTTTTCGAGTATATTCAATTCCCTTATATGTATATAATTTTTCTTTTAATTTTTCAAACTGGTCCGGATCAAACTCTGTTTCGGATATGACATCCTGCATCCACGTCTTATCCTCTGACGATGCGTTGACAAGACTGTGGATCAGCGGCAGGGTCAATTTTCCTTCCCGAATATCCGCCCCGGGGTTTTTCCCTAATTCTTCAGCGCTTGCTATATAATCCAGAAGATCGTCCGCCATTTGAAATGCCATTCCTAAATGAAATCCGTATTGCTTCAGTGCCGCTTCTTTTTCTTTTTGCGCCTTTGCAAGAATGGCCCCGCTCTGGCAGGCCCCCTGAATCAAGACAGCTGTTTTTCTTTCAATGACTTCAAGGTATTCTTCTTCGGAAAGATCCAACTTTCCTTTTTTTGCCAACTGGTCTATTTCTCCCTGGGACATGTCCCGGGTAATTTTTGCAATGACGGAGATGATATCCGGTTCTCTTGTTTTTGCTGCAATATCAAGCGCCAGGGCCAGAAGAAAATCACCTGTCAGCACGACTTTGGAAGCAGACCATTTTGTGTGGGCAACTTTTTTACCCCGCCGGATATCTGCCTCATCCACGACATCATCGTGTAAAAGAGTGGCGGCATGAAGATATTCAAAAATAGTGGAAAATTTTATTTCAAATCCTTTATTGTAACCGCAAAGCCTGGCACTGTGAATCATTAAAAGCGGTCTCAGACGCTTCCCGCCGCTGAAAAGAAGGTGAGATGCAATCTGCCTGACCAATTCCACATTGGGATTCAAATGGTGGTCCAGTGCAATTTCAACCTTTTTAAGATCAGGGGCCACCTTTTCAAGAATTCTTTGTTTTAACCCTTTTGTCATGCAATCTCTCCGGCAATATCATATTCAAAGCCCTGGGTAATTCTTACATTAACAAAGGTACCTATTTCAAGTCCATTGGCATAAATAAATGTTACCCCATCCACCTCCGGAGCCTGGAACATGGTTCTGCCAAGGAACACACCGGGTTCCGGATTTTCTTCAACAAGGACTTCAAAGGTTTTACCCAATAATTTTTCATTCACTTTTTTTGAAATTTTGGCTTGGGCTGCCATGATCATATCATGCCTTTGTTCTGCAATCTCATAAGGAACATGATCTTTTAGAAGATGGGATTTAAGATCATCGGAATCTGAATAAATAAACACGCCCAAATGATCAAACCCGATATCCTCAATAAACTTCATCGCTATGTTGAAATCCTCTTCAGACTCACCCGGAAACCCCACAATAATAGTGGTTCTTAACGCAGCTTCGGGATCAATCTTCCGAATGGTTTTAAACAGCGCATAAAGATCTTCATGGGTATAAGGCCGTCCCATTTTTTTGAGTATATTTGATGAGGCGTGCTGGATGGGAACATCATAGTATGAACAGATATTTTTATAATTTTTTACAGTCTGTATGATCGGTTCTGTCAATGAGTTGGGATGGGTGTATAAAAACCGTATCCAGGCATGGTCTTTTGCCAGGGTGTCTGCCAAAGAAATGAGAACGTGTTCAAACCCTGTTTGACCTTTAAAATCCCGACCATAATCAGTGGTATTTTCAGCTGTCAGGATAATCTCATTAACACCCCGGGAGACAAGATCTTTGGCTTCTCTAGAGATATCATCCTTGGGTCTCGATCGCTGAATACCGCGAAGTTTAGGAATAATACAATAGGTACACTTTCGGTTACATCCTTCCGACACCTTGATATAGCTATAAAAATCTGTGATCAACTCTCTTTGCACGGAAAGGTCCTGGAACGGTCTTTTGTTGGGGTCAGGAAAAAGGATTAAGGGTTGAGTGTCGCTGTTCTCGACGGCTTCCACAATCTGCTCGCATGCGGCAGTACCTAAAAACGCATCCACTTCCGGCAGGGTGACAACAAGATTCTCATCATCCTTATACCGCTGGGCAAGACAGCCGGTGGCGATAAGTTTTTCACAAACGCCCGTTTCCTTAAATTTTGCCAGTTCCAGAATAACATCAACAGCCTCATCCGAAGCTGTTGATATAAATCCACAGGTATTGACAATAATCACCTGGGCCAGAGAAGGATCACGCGTTATCGTGTGACCTGCCTCTACAAGTTTTCCCAGCATAATTTCGCTGTCAACCTGGTTCCTTGAGCATCCAAGGGTCTCAAGGAAAATGATCATATGGAATTGGCCATAAGGTCTCCTAGCTGCTTGGAAAATCTTGCAGGATTATCCAGTTTACCGCCTTCACTGATGACGGCAATATCAAAGAGAAGATCACTATAATCTTTTAAAACCGGGTTGGTGGTGTCGGTCTCAAATATTTCTTTCATCTTTCCCATGACAGGATGGTTCAAATTGACTTCCATCACCCGTTTCTGGTCCGGTGTTTTCTGACCCGAAGCTTTCATGATTTTTTCCATGTAAGCACTCATACCATAGTCATCGCCGGACAAACAGGAGACAGAATCCTTCAGCCGGTTGGAGACCACCACATCCTTGACCTTTTTTTCAAGCTTTCCTTTAAGAAATGACAAAAGAGCTGAATATTCATTTTTCTTTTCATCATCCACTTTTTCAAGATCAAGATCCCCTTTCTCCGCACTCTTGAGTTTTTTCTCCTTGTACTCGGGCAGGGACTGGGTGACCCATTCATCAATGGGATCTATCATTAAAATGACTTCATAATCCTTTGCTTTCAAAGACTCAAGCAAAGGAGAATTCATTAAGGATGTCAGACTTTCACCCGTCAAATAATAAATCTCTTTCTGGTCTTCTTTCATGTTTTCAATATAGTCGTCCAGAGAGACATATTTGCCGTCTGACTTGGTGGTCTTATATCTTAAAAGGGAGGCCAGTTTTTCCTTATTTTCAAAATCCGTTGGGATGCCGGCTTTCAGGGCCTGACCAAACTCATTAAAGAATTCTTCATACTTTTCTTTTTCCATGCCTTCCAGAACGCTAAAAATCTGTTTAACCAGATTTTTCTTAATATTTCTGACCAGGCGGTCTTCCTGGAGAATCTCACGGCTCACATTCAGATTTAAATCAGGGGCATCCACAACGCCCTGAACAAATCCAAAATATTCCGGCAAAAGTTCCTTGCAGTCATCCATGATAAAAACGCGCTTGCAATACAGCTGCATCCCATGCTTTCTTTCCGGTCTAAACAGATCCATAGGCGCTTTGGACGGCAAATACATCAATACATCGTATTCAGTTACCCCCTCAAACTTTTTATGAATAGTTTCCAACGGCTTGTCCCAGTTATGACTGATATGTTTGTAAAACTCTTCATGCTCTTCATCGGTCACATCCTCTTTTCCTTTTGACCAGATGGCTTTCCTGGAATTCAAGGTTTCATCTTTTCTGATTTTTCTAAAGGTATCTCCAATGGGTTTACCTTCTGAATCTTTAATGATCTCATTTTCAGGGATGGGGTCACTTTTTTCAACATTCATGATCACAGGATATGTCACAAAATCAGAATGTTTTTTTACAATATGCTGAATCGTGTATTCTTCTGTGAAATCCTGATCACCCTCTTCAGGATCTTTTAAATAAAGCGTGATCGTCGTACCGCGTGTTTCTTTCTCAATCTCCTGGACCGTATAAGATCCCTTGCCGTCTGATTCCCATCTGACACCTGATTCCTCACCGGGTGCCTTTGTGTCGAGCCTGATCTTATCGGCAACAATAAATGCCGAATAGAACCCAACACCAAACTGGCCGATCAGTTCAGGCGATAACGTGTTTTCCTTTTTGGAATTTTCCAGCGCTTTCATAAATGCAGCCGTTCCTGACTGGGCAATGGTTCCGATATTGTCATTGACCTCATCAAAGGTCATGCCAATACCATTATCGGAAATCTGAAACGTTTTATTTTCAGAATCAAGGGTAAGACGGATATGAAAATCATTATCATCGGCAAACAGGTCCGGATCTGTCTGTTCTTTGAATCTTGCCTTGTCAATGGCATCAGACGCATTTGAAATCAGCTCCCGTACAAATATTTCCCTGTTGGAATACAGAGAATTAATAATCAGGTGAAGAAGCTGTTGCACTTCGGTTTTGAACTTACGTGTTTTTTTGGTTCCCATGGTTACTCCTGTTTTTTGTTTTTTTAATTATTAACATAAATTATTTTTTAATAATTGTAGCAAAAACCAAAATGTCAAGGGATGTCAGGGGAATTTCAACGTCAGTAAATGGGTTTGTAAGGTCCTCATGATTTAAATCTTTTTAACAATCGACCATCAATAAAGACCAGCCCCATAAAAATCAATGCCATGCCGGCAAAGACATTCCATCCAGGCGTTTCTCCCAGCACCATCATTCCTAAAAATATAGCACTCACGGGAATTAAAAAGGTGACCAGCAAAATATTGGTTGCCCCTGCCTTGGACAGCACATAAAAATAAATAATATATGCCAACGCCGTTGAAACGGCGGAAAGCCCGAAAAGAGCCGCCCATGTTACAGGCGTGGGATCAAGAGCCAAAGGCTGCTCCATCATAAATGCCAGAGGAATCATAATGATGGTGGAGCCTGTCAGCATTCCTGCTGACACGACCACAGGGTCAAACGCCTTGAATCTGCGACCAAAAATAGCAGCCATCGCATAGAGGAAAGACGCCCCCAGCACAGCAGCCTGGCCCGCAATCTTCATTCCAACACCGCTTAAGGCGTCTATGCCAATCAGGATCGCCACCCCCATCCATCCAAACAAAACGCCTGTCAGTCTATTCTTTGTCAACGATTCGTCTTTTGTTAAAAAATGGGCAAGCATTACACTGAAAACAGGGGTGGTCGCATTTAAAATAGCGGCCAGGCTTGAATCAATATGTTGTTGCCCCCATGTAATAAGACTGAAGGGGATCACATTGTTCAGCATACCAATGACCAGGAATGCTCCCCAGATGCCAATTTTTTTTGGCATTTCCCGTCCCGTAAGACGAACGAATCCCAACAGAAGAAAGGCGGCAAACCCCACCCGGCATAGCACAAGAGTCAAAGGGGTCATCCTTTCCACAGCAATCTCTACAAAGAAAAAAGAGGCCCCCCATATAATTGAAAGAATACCGATGAGAAACCACAGTCTGGCTCCCATAACCTGATTCATGTTTTGCATTTCCTGATTTTCCTTATGGATATATGTCTGTTTTTAAGACTGAATAAGCAGGCTCTTCATAGGGATGGGCGTTTATTAAAGCGGCAACCGCAGTTTTAATAAGTTCATCTTTTACAATCATTTCAACCCTGTATTCTTCCACCTCTTCCAGTTCATTTAATTTGCCAATAAAAGGGTTGCTGCTGGTTAACGGCCTGAACTGCCCTTTTCCCTTTATTTGCCAGCAGCAGTTATCATACTTTTTATATTTCCCTGCCCCGACATTAAAAAGTGCTTCTTTTACGACTTCAAGATAAGTGACGGGTACATAAAAAATCAATTGATACATTATAGACTCCTGGTTGAATCCACCGTATAAATCACAAGGGCTGTCCATATAAATATAAATGCAATCAGGTGATGCACGGATAATGCTTCACCATAAACAAATACAGCGAGAACAAACATTATGCTTGGACCAATATACTGCAAAAAACCCACAGTGGCCAGTCGCAGTCTGTTGACACCAATATTGAACAATAAAAGGGGAAAGGCCGTAACAAGTGCCGTACAGATTAAAAAAATATCCGTGATCTTATCTGTATGAAGAAACGCCGCCGTATTGGTTTTTTCCAACCATACAAGATAGACAATCCCTGGAATTGTTAATAAAAGGGTTTCAACGGCAAGGCCCACTGCAGAATTCAATTTCAATTTTTTTCTTATCAAACCATATAATCCAAAGGTAACGGCAAGGATAATGGCTATATAGGGGAAAGCTCCATATTGCCAGGTAAGGTATAAAACCCCGAAGGCTGCAATGATGACGGCTATTATCTGAAATCTTCTTAATCGTTCTTGTAAAAAGACAATGCCGAATACTACATTCACAAGGGGATTAATATAATACCCCAGGCTGGCTTGAAGTATCATATCATTGTTTACGGCCCATATAAAAAGAAGCCAGTTGGATGCCACCAGCAAGGTGGTAACAAAGAGCCATTTAATGGTTCTAAAGGATTGAAAAGTCTTAATAAATATTTTCCATTGCCCCTGAAAATAAATAACAGGCAAAAGGAAAACAAAGGACCAGACAATTCTATGGGTTATTGTTTCAAGGGCAGGCACATGGGAAAGTACTTTCCAGTATATGGGAACAAGTCCCCATATAAGAAAAGCCGATCCACCCGCTAAAAGCCCTGATATGGATTCATTTTTTCTGTCTTTACTCAAGATTCAACCTCTATTTTTCACTATTGTGGGGATCCTATATTAAATTTATAATTTTTGAAACCCGAATTTTATGCACGATTACAAATCATATTCATCCATATTCCCCTGACAACTTAAAAATTTTTCAGATTAACTATATTTAAATCATAAACATTTGAAATAATATAATTTTTATTGCTTTTTGATATAATAAATGCCATAAATTCCTCAACTATAATGATGAAGAATTTTATGAATAAAGAACAAAATATTATTATTTATAATACGTCGGATGGCAAAACTTCTGTAAAGAACTGCTGACCCATAAAGGCAGTGTCTCAAAAGCTCAAATGGAAAAACAAGTAAGCTATATTTATGAAAAATTCAATGCCAGAAAAAAAATAATAGATGCTCAATCAGCTGATAAACAGGATTTTGAAGAATTAAAGCAATTGGAAGAAAAATTAAAAAAAGGAATTAAAGATGAGCCATAATTTTAAAAAGAACTTCTAATATTGATGATGATATAATTATTGCAGTTGAAAATATGAAATCAAATCAACACGAGTCCCATTAAGTGAATAAAGCATTGATCCTCTTTATTGACACAAGATTATTTATTGTAAAAATGAATCGCTTATTGTAAAAACAAACGGTAAAAGAGACTGCGGTAACGTATGAATTTTAAGGACTATAACGATATGCATTACGAAGGTATGATCATAAGGCCGCCCAGTGAGGCCGACAGTATTTTATTACAAATCACGTTAGGCTGTTCCCATAATAAATGTACATTCTGTGGAACCTTTAGGGAAAAAAGATTTAATATAAAAAAAGATGATGTCATCTTTGAAGATATCGAATTTGCCAGAAAACATTGTAGACGGCAAAACCGGGTGTTTCTCTGTGATGGAGATGCCATGATCATTCCCCAGAAAAGACTGGTCAAAATCCTGAAGCAGATAAAGGACCGGCTGCCCTGGGTGGAAAGAGTGGGAATTTATGCCAATACCAAAAGCATTGGCATGAAAACTGACGAACAGCTTAAAGAATTGCATAACCTGGGCATCAAAATCGCCTATATGGGTCTTGAATCAGGCGATGATCAGATTTTAAAAGACATCAGAAAAGGCGCAGATTCCGCAAAAATGATCAAAATGGGAAAACGGCTTAAAGCATCCGGCATAAAGTTGTCTGTCACTGTTCTTCTCGGTCTTGGAGGACGGGAAAGATCAAAAATCCATGCCAGGGAAACCGGAAGGGTTTTATCTGCCATTGACCCGAATTTTGTGGGGGCGTTAACCCTGATGCTGGTACCGGGCACCGAACTCAATGATCAGTATGAGAGGGGTGAATTTAAACTCATCTCCCCGGAAAAAATGCTCGAAGAGTTAGGGTTGATGATCGCATCCACCCATCTTTCCAACGGACTTTTCCATGCAAACCATGCCTCCAACTATCTTCCCATCCGGGCAAAACTACCTGAAGACAAAGAAAAAACACTTGAACTGATATCACAGGCGCTCAAAGGAAAGGTGGAACTTAAACCGGAATTCATGAGAGCCTTGTAACATAAACTAAATGACACAGGAGAAATAAACAATGGTAAACGCTGTAACTAACCTTGACCAACTAACTGTCAGCACCATCAGAACCCTTTGTATGGATGCGGTTCAAAAAGCAAATTCCGGGCATCCGGGTGCCCCTATGGGCTTAGCGCCTGCAACATATGTCTTGTTCAAACGCTTTTTAAAACATAACCCCAAAAACCCGGCATGGATTGACAGGGATCGCTTTGTTATGTCCGGAGGCCATGTGTCTTCTCTGCTTTACAGCCTTCTTTACCTGATGGGTTATGGGCTTGACCTTGATGATCTGAAAAACTTCAGACAATGGGGTTCCAGAACCCCGGGACATCCGGAACGTGGCGATACCCCGGGTGTGGAAACCACCACAGGTCCCCTGGGCCAGGGAATTGCCAATGCGGTGGGCATGGCCATTGCCGAACGTCATCTGGCTGCCAGATTCAACATGGAAGAAAAGCAACTCATCAATCATCACACCTATGTGATGTGCGGGGACGGAGATCTGATGGAAGGGGTTGCCCTTGAATCGATTTCCCTTGCAGGACATCTGGGCCTTGGAAAACTCATCTGCCTTTATGATGACAATTCCATTACCATTGAAGGAACAACAGACATTGCATTTACAGAAAATGTAAAAGCAAAATTTGAAAGCCAGGACTGGCATGTGGTCACGGTTCAAGACGGCAATAATCTGGAAGAGATACAAAAAGCCATCCAGGCAGGTAAAGACGCGGTTGCAAGACCAACGCTTGTACAGATAAAAACGCATATTGCCTATGGAAGTCCCGGCAAACAAGATTCTTCTGCTGCTCATGGGTCACCCCTTGGTGTGGACGAGATTAAGCTGGTTAAGCAATTTTATGGTGTCCCGGATGATAAGAGTTTTTATGTACCCGAAGAAGTCCTGGAGAACTGCAGAAAAGCCCTGATATATGGAGAAGGATTTGAGAAAAACTGGCAGGATATTTTTGACATCTACAAAACTGAATATCCAAAACAGGCTGACAAGTTTGTGGATGCCATCAGCGGATTTTTAACGGAAGGCTGGGATGCAGATATCCCTGAATTCAGCCCTGAAGACGGACCTGTTGCCACCCGGGCTGCCTCAGGTCAGGTGTTGAATGCCATTGCTGACAATCTACCCACATTAATGGGCGGATCTGCCGACCTTGCGCCGTCAAACAAAACGTATCTTAACCATTCAACCGATTTTCAAAAAAATGCCTGGGAAGGACGAAATATTCGATTTGGCGTTCGTGAACACGCCATGGGTGCCATCATGTCCGGCATGTATCTTCATTCCGGCATCCGACCCTATGGCGGAACTTTCATGGTTTTTGCCGATTATATGCGCCCGGCCATCCGGATGGCATCCTTAATGAAACTGCCGCTGATTTATGTGTTTACCCATGACAGCATTGCCGTAGGCGAAGATGGCCCCACCCATCAACCGGTTGAACACCTGGCATCTTTGCGGACGATTCCGGGCCTTACCGTTATACGACCGGCCGATACCAACGAAACAGCTTTTGCATGGAAGCTGGCTTTAAAAACAGTTGACTCGCCCACCGCCTTAATATTAAGCCGCCAAAAACTGCCCACTCTGGATGTTTCCCAGCGGGATGGTGAATTTAATTATGGCGCATATACCGTCAAAAAAATAATAGATCCGGACATGATCCTCATTGCCACTGGCTCTGAAGTCCATATCTGCGTTGAGGCAGCCGATACACTTAAAAAAGATCACAACATCAAAGCTGCCGTGGTATCCATGCCGTCTTGGGAACTCTTTGAAAAAGCCCCGGCATTCTACAGGGAAAGAATTCTGCCATCCAGTGTGACAAAAAGAATGGCTGTTGAAGCAGGAATTTCAATGGGATGGGAAAAATACACAGGCCAGGAAGGTAAAATTATCGGCATTGATAAATTCGGCGCCTCCGCACCTGGCGGAACTGTCCTCAAGGAGTATGGATTCTCCCCGGAAAATATCGTTAAGAACACTCTTGATCTTTTAAAATAGTAACTCGTAAGGAGGCGGGCCATGCAGATCAGTGTTAAAACAAACACAAGAACCCAGATGATCGATATCACTTCTCAGGTTCAAACTGCTGTAAAAGAATCCAGAATAAAAAACGGCCTTGTTCATGTCTTTTCCATGCATACCACCGCCGCGATTACCATTAACGAAAATGCCGATCCTGCTGTTGAAACAGATATTTTAAATACCATCAACAAGGTGATTCCCTGGGATGATTATTTCAAACACATGGAAGGCAATTCTGCTGCACACATAAAAGTCAGCCTGTTCGGCCCTTCGGAAACCATCCCTCTGGAAAACGGCTCTCTTGTTCTCGGCACCTGGCAGGGTATTTATTTCTGTGAATTTGACGGTCCGAGAAACCGGCGGGTGAATATTAAAATCCTAAGACATTAATTTTTGTTTGAGACCGGAGAGGCGCAAAGCGGTTTTGTTATTATTCAGTGCCATCTTAAGGGCCTTTGAAGACCCGACAATGATCACCAGATTTTTCCCCCGGGTCATGGCTGTGTATAAAAGATTTCTTTGCAGCAGGGGAAAGTGGGCGGTTGTCAGTGCCACAATGACAGCGGCATACTCACTGCCCTGGGATTTATGGACCGATATGGTATAGGCCAGGGTGAGTTCATCCAGTTCCAGGATATCATATTCAACAATACGACCGTCATAATTCACCAGAACACGGTCTTTGGATTTAATGACGTCATGAACGATACCGATATCTCCATTAAACACATCTTTTTCATAATTATTTTTCAGATGCATGACCTTGTCATTGGGCTTAAACGTGATGCCCCCGGCCGTTATGCCGCCCTTGGATTGATTTAATACCCTTTGAAGCTGCTGGTTCAGATTAATAGTGCCGGCCTCCCCCCGATGCATGGGCGTTAAGACCTGTATTTCATTAATATGAGGGAATGCTTTGGGCACGCGTTTTGAGCAAAGTTCCAGAATGGTTTCCACCACTTTTTCAGATCTCTGATTCTCAATAAAATAGAATTCTGACAATTCACCTGACCTGGCTTTCTGAAAATCCGGCATCTCTCCGTTCCGGATTTTGTGGGCATACATGATAATAGGACTTTCCTTGGCCTGCCTGAATATAGTTGTTAAAGAGAAGACCTTTACACGGTCAGATTCAATAATATCAGACAATACATTACCGGGGCCCACAGAAGGAAGTTGGAATGTATCGCCTACAAGTATCAGGCCGGCACTTATCGGCATGGCTTCAATGAGCCGGTACATGAGCTGCGTATCCACCATTGAAGCTTCATCCACAACCAACACATCCAACTCAAGGGGATTGGCAAAATTTCTCTCAAATGTCTGATTTTCATAATCAAATCCCAAAAGCTTATGCAGGGTAAAGGCCTTTTTCCCTGTTACTTCGGAAAGGCGCCTGGCAGCTCTTCCTGTGGGAGCGCTCAACGCCACCGTTAGATCCCGCCATCTGTAAACTGCGCACAATGCCCGTATCAGGGTTGTTTTTCCGGTTCCCGGTCCCCCTGTGATCACAACAATTTTTTCATGTAACACATTATTGACAACACTCAATTGCTCTGTGGATAATTTTATGGCAAGCTTTATCAGCACTTCTTCAAGGATTTGATCTTTGTTGATTTGCTGGGAAGTTACCGGCATGGACAAAATGGCTTTTATCCTTGATGCAATACCTGATTCAGCTCTGTAAAGTCTTGAAAAATAAACTTTTATATCATCTTCATCCGGTTCGGTCTTGATTTCATCAG
>Ga0190329_1000336_pt1 | contig 14149 bp, 19 predicted proteins | sample 48720423_MG_FD_161655 | JGI IMG/M metagenome (GOLD analysis project Ga0190329, IMG submission 161655) | Hydrothermal vent sediment bacterial communities from Southern Trench, Guaymas Basin, Mexico - 4872-04-2-3_MG | ecosystem: Environmental > Aquatic > Marine > Hydrothermal vents > Sediment ... | reverse complement strand
AGCTCAGGGAGTAATAATAGAGAGATATAAAAAGGATTTTGAGGGCATAGCCAATGAGTGGCTAGCAAACATCTCCAAGATAACCAAGATGCTCGTGAACGGAGAAATTTCCGTTTTCTAATTCTTTTAAATCATCCTCCACATCACATAAGCGGCATCTCCATTAGTGTAATAATTTGGTATAAAGGAAATTATATTGAAGCCAAATTTTTTATAAAATTCTATGGCTGCATAATTGGTGGTTCTCACTTCTAAGCGAATGGAGAGAAGCCCTTCAGATTTGCAAACAGAGATGAACTTTTTCATGAGGGCACTTCCTATGCCTTTTCTCCGATGATTTTTTCGCACCGCTAGCATCAGAATTCTAGCTTCATTGGCCATTTTGCTTCCTGCTATAAATCCCAGAACACCATGAAAATCGGCAACGAGAAAACCCTCAGGCCATGATTCGTATATATCTATAAAAAGCTGTGGAAAATATCTCTCGGTGAGAGAGTCATTGGCAATCTCAATAATCTCCGCAATATCTGAAGGAGTAAATCTCCTAATGATATACACATGTTTTAGAACACATAAAAAATAATAAAACTTTCTGAAAAAAAGAAAAGTGTAGAGTACGGATATTTTTTCGCTTATAAGAAGGCATGGCTCTCACCTCCGGGAGATGAAGATAGGAACAGGCCCAACAGGGATTCAGGAGGTGCTTTGCGAATGAAAGCATCATTCGGGTTCTCACCGATTTCAAGCCAGAGCGAGCCATGAATTCTTCTGTTGTACCATTCAATAAATTCATCCATAGAAGAGAAGCGCCATCTGTGGCGATCGTATTCAAGCCAGAATCTCTCCACTTTGCCATTAGTCTGTGGATTGTTCTTTCTTGACACAACATGCTTTATTCCCATACTTTCCAGATAGATTTGAAACTGAGATTTACCACCTTTGTTTGCGTGGAATTGTGAGCCACTGTCTGTGTTCACCTCTCTTATCATTATGTTGTATTGTGCAGCATTCTCAATGGCATTCTGCAAAGTCTGAATACTGTATTCCGCTTTAGCACTTTCAAATTCACCGTACCCTAAAACCTTGCGTGATGCATCATCCATCCACACTATCGCATACGGCTTACTTTCACCACTTCTGTGCCAATCTCCATGCAATAATGAGCCTGAGTGCTTTCGTTCATACCTGTATCTTTTTCTCTTTCTCTGTTTCTTAGAATTCGGCTTGCTTTTACCCGTTTCTCTGTAATAGCGGTATATTATACCCTCTCTTTCTCAATTCGTAATACAGCAATCTTGCTCCTAATCTCGTCTCTCTCCATACATCCTCTATTATTTCTTTCTCCTCCTTGCTCAGATATGTTTTAGGTCTTCGCTCCTTCTTCAACACAGGCACCTCTCCTGTTTCTTTATATTCCTTTATTAACTGCTGTACCCTTCTTACGCTCACTCCGTATATTCTTGCAGCTTCTTTTGTGCTTACATCCTTCTCTATCTAGCAGTGCCTCACTATCCATCTTATCTTCCTGTCGCTTAATTTTACCACTTTCCCTATTTCTTCCTCATTCTTAATCCTTATGCGAAATAATTTCCGTACTCTACATGAAAAAAAGAAAAGGGAAAGTTTTAAATTTTTGAAACATTACAGAAGTATGTTTGAAGAAAAATTGAATGAGGCAAAAACCGGGCTCACATTTGATGATGTTCTTCTTTTACCTTCGAGAAGTCCCGTTGATCCAAAGGATGTGGATGTATCCTCTTATATCACAAGGAATATAAAGGCGAATATTCCAATATTGAGTTCTCCCATGGATACTGTTACAGAGCACAGAATGGCAATAGCCTTAGCAGAACTTGGTGCCCTGGGCATAATTCACAGAAATATAAGCATCGGCGAGCAGGTGAGTATGGTAAGAAGAGTAAAGAAGGAAGAGAGCCTTATAATTAGAGATTTACATGTTGTCACACCCGAGACCTCTATAGAGGAAGCAGAGAGAATAATGAAGAATAACAAAATTGCAGGATTGCCTGTAGTTGAGGGAGATAAGCTTGTCGGAATTCTCACAAACAGAGATAAAGGTTTCAGAGCTTATGACTAAGGATGTGATCACTGCTGAAGAAGGAATAAGCCTAGAAGATGCCGTTAAAATTATGCATAACCATAGAATAGAGAAGTTACCTATAGTGAGAGATGGAAAGCTTGTAGGATTAATAACAGCAAAAGATATTCTAAAAAGAGAAAAGTATCCTTATGCTCTTAGAGATAGAGAGGGGCGCTTAATGGTCGGTGCTGCAGTTGGGCCCTTCGATATGGAGAGGGCAAAAAAACTTGTTGATGCAGAAGCGGATGTCATTGTGATAGATACTGCTCATGCCCATAATGAGAGAGTCCTAGAAAGTATCAAAAAAATGCGCAAAATTATAGATGTAGATCTCATAGCTGGCAATATAGCCACAAAAGAGGCTGCTGAAGATTTGATATCCCTTGATGTAGATGCTCTTCGCGTTGGCATTGGACCTGGGAGTATATGTACCACTCGAGTTGTGGCAGGGATAGGCGTACCTCAATTGGAGGCAATAAGTCAAACCGCAGATGTGGCGAAAGAATATGGAATTCCAGTCATTGCCGATGGAGGTATAAGATACTCGGGTGACATTGTGAAAGCCATAGCAGCAGGAGCTGATGCTGTGATGCTCGGCTCTCTTCTTGCAGGTACTGAAGAATCTCCGGGAAGAGAGATAATTATAGGTGGAAGGAAATTCAAAGTATATCGAGGAATGGGTTCTATAGGTGCACTTCAAAAAGGTATATCGGACAGATACGGAAAGCTAGGCCAAGGTAAACTAGTACCTGAGGGAGTTGAAGCTGCAGTTCCATACAAAGGTCGGGTTGAAGAAGTTATATTTCAGTTAGTAGGTGGTATAAAATCAGGTATGGGATATGTGGGTGCTAGGAACATAGAAGAACTCAAGAAAAAGGGAAGATTTATGAAGATTACCTCATCAGGATTGAGAGAAAGTCATCCCCACGATGTGAACATAATCAGCGAGGCTCCTAATTATCCCATGAGTTAAATTTTTAAGCATGCTCTTCTTTTTTTAATTATGAAGTATCCTGAAGAGGTCCTTACAAAATCCAAAAAGGGAAAAATCGAAGTTCGTAACCTCATTGATCACGGGAAATTTGTTAGATATGAGTATCTCGATCCGATCACAGGAGAGAGAAGCGAAAATAAGGTGAAAATTATTCTTTATAATGGTAATGATTACGAAGAGTATTTTATAATTCCCCTAAAGCAAAAGAATAAATATCTTATGCTCAAAGCAGAGAAAAAAGGAGAAAGAAAACTCTGGGATGGAGAAAAAGCCATTGAAATTTTTGATATTCTTAGAGAAAGGCGTTGATTCATAATTTTTATTACACAAATCGTTATTTTTTTGACGAAAAACTTAAATTATTGAACGAGATACCGCTTCGATGAGAAAGAGGATCCTTGTAGCCAAAGTAGGCCTAGACGGCCATGATAGAGGTGCAAAAGTTGTGGCCAGAGCGTTAAAAAATGCTGGTTTTGAAGTGATATACACAGGCATAAGACAAAGTCCTGAGCAGGTTGTAGAAACTGCCATTCAAGAGGATGTGGATTTAATAGGGTTAAGCTGCCTGTCGGGCGCGCATATACCTCTATTTCGAAGAGTTATGGAGCTTTTGAAAGAGAAAAACATAAAGATTCCAGTTTTCTGCGGAGGTACAATACCCCCAGATGATATACCTATTCTTAAAAAAATGGGTATAAAAGAAGTATTTGGCCCAGGGAGTTCGTTGAAAGATATAGTGGAGAAGGTAAGAGAGATGGTGGCAAAATGATAGAGAAGCTGCTTGAGAGAGCAAAATCAGGGGATAGAGTGGCTCTCTCTAAGCTAATAACTATAATAGAAAAAAATAGCGAAAAAAGGAAAGAGATAATAAAGAGAATCTTTGCCTGTCCTGCTCAGGGAAAAATAATTTGTTTTACAGGCCCACCAGGAGTTGGTAAAAGCACACTTATAGATCAAGTTCTTTCAATTCTTTCATCTGAAGGAAAAAAAGTAGGAGTTATACTGGTAGATCCCCGTTCGCCATTTACTGGTGGTTCCATATTGGGAGATAGAATTAGGATGCAGAGACATGCAACAAATCCAAACATATTCATAAGGAGCATAAGCTGTGCCAAAAATCCTGAAGGTGTTTCAAGATATGTGAAAGATATTTTAAAGCTGATGTCCATAGCGGGTTTAGATTACATAATAGTGGAGACTGTTGGCGCAGGTCAGATAGCGGTGGAAGTTAGTCACATTTGTCACACCACGGTTCTAGTCCTCATGCCCAACATGGGAGATGATATTCAAATGATGAAAGCAGGTATCCTCGAAACTGCAGATATATATGTGATTAACAAAGCAGATATTCAGGGTGCAGATTTAACCGAGGCATATTTGAGAGATAACATAGAGAAGAGAGATGGATGGATGCCACCCATAATAAAGACGGTCGGGTACAACAAGGCCACAGTGATTCCTCTCGTGGAAAAGATAAAGGAGCATTTGAGCAAAGAGGTCTGCAGATACAGAGAGAAGGTCAAAGGTCTTCTGAAAACTATGTTTCTTGAGTATCTTGATGAACTTGGTTTAAGATTCTTAGAGAACAATTCTAATTTTGAGAAAATTGTAGATGATGTTTCTACTTGTAAGAAAGATTATTACACAGCCACAGAAGAGCTTTTTGATATGCTTAAGAAGGAGGTGTTGAAGGATGATAAAAGGAATTGATCATGTTGCCATAGCTGTTAAAAATATCGAAGAGGGTTGCAAAATATGGAAGGATATGGGATTCGAAATTGAGTATGAAACAGTGGAAGAGCAGGGAGTTAAGGTGGCCATTATCCATTTGAGAGAGTCAAGAATAGAAATTCTTGAACCTTTGGGAGAAAAAAGCCCTATTTCTGGATTTTTAGAAAAGCGTGGTGAGGGACTTCATCACTTGGCATTAAAGGTGGATGATATTGAGGCAACTTTGAAGGATTTAGAGTCAAAAGGTTATAGACTGATTGATAAAAAGCCCAGAATTGGAGCTGGTGGCAAAAAGATTGCCTTTGTGCATCCAAAGAGCGCTAAGATTCTGTTAGAACTTGTGGAGGGATAAAAATGGATATCGATAGATTTATTAAGGAGAAGGAGCGCTGGGAAAGTGAAACACTGAAAAAATTTCTGGATAAAAGACCTGAGCGAAAAAAATTCATGCTTGATTTTGGCAAAGAAATTGAGAGACTATATACTCCAGAGCATCTTAAAGATTGGAATTATCTTGAAAAACTAGGATTTCCTGGGGAATATCCTTACACACGGGGAGTTTATCCAACGATGTACAGAGGAAGATTATGGACAATGCGCCAGTATGCAGGCTTTGGAACAGCGGAAGAGACGAATAAGAGGTATAAATATTTACTGGAACAGGGTCAGACAGGATTGAGTGTGGCGTTTGATCTTCCCACGCAAGTTGGATACGACTCGGATGATCCTATGGCATTGGGAGAGGTAGGCAAGGTTGGAGTTGCCATTGATACTCTTGAAGATATGCGAATACTATTTGATGGAATACCTCTCAACAAAATAAGCACTTCAATGACAATAAACTCAACAGCGGCCATTCTTCTCACAATGTATCAGATTGTAGGTGAAGAACAGGGTGCGAAAAGTGAGGATTTGAGAGGAACCATTCAGAATGATATTCTGAAGGAATATATTGCAAGGGGCACATATATTTTTCCACCTCAGCCTTCTATGAGAATTGTGGCAGATACCATAATTTATTGTTCAGAAAATATTCCAAAGTGGAACCCAATAAGCATCTCGGGATACCATATAAGGGAGGCTGGGAGTACTTCAGTTCAGGAAGTTGCCTTTACGCTTGCAGATGGCATTGAATATGTAAAATGGATCACAAGAAGAGGCGTGGATGTTGATAAATTCGCCCCTCGCTTATCCTTCTTCTTCGCCTCACACAACAATTTCTTTGAAGAGATAGCTAAGTTCAGAGCAGCAAGAAGACTCTGGGCAAATATTATGCGAGATAAATTCGGGGCGAAGAACCCAAAATCATGGATGCTCAGATTCCATACACAGACAGGCGGTTCCACATTAACAGCACAGCAGCCTCTTAATAACATAATAAGGGTTACAATCCAGGCTCTCGCAGCAGTGCTTGGAGGGACCCAGAGCTTACATACCAACTCCTATGACGAAGCGCTGGCGCTTCCAACGGAAAAATCTGTGGAAATAGCCTTAAGAACGCAGCAGATAATAGCATATGAGAGTGGCGTAGCAGATACCATTGATCCTCTAGGCGGAAGCTATTATGTGGAATGGTTAACAGATGAGATAGAGGAGCAGGCTATGAAATACATAGAGAAAATAGAAGACATGGGAGGTATGACCAGAGCAATAGAGAATGGATATGTACAGAAAGAGATTGCAGATTCTGCATACAAATTCCAAATGGAAGTTGAGAGCGGTGATAGAATTGTAGTGGGTGTAAACAAATTTGTGAATTTAGAAGAAGAAATAAACATAGAACTACTTAAGGTAAGTGAAGAAGTTGCAGAAAAGCAGATAAGAAGGTTAAGAGAGATCAAGAATAAGAGAGATAAAAGCAAGGTAGATGAATCTTTGGATGCCCTGAGAAAAGTGGCAGAGAAGGAAGAAAGCAATGAAAATAATATAGTGCCCTACATTTATCGCTGCGTGAAGAACTATGTAACTCTAGGTGAAATAGTAGCTGCATTGAAGGACATATATGGGGAGTATCGAGCACCTACGGTGGTATGATGAAACAAAATTATGATATAGGGGATTTTCACTATCCATATAATAAGGGAATATCGACTTTGAAATCATTAAAGGGAGGAATAAAACATGCTTGAAGAAAAAAGAAAAAAAGCAATGGAAGGCGGTGGTGAGGATAAAATAAAAAAGCAGCATGAGAAAGGAAAACTTACGGCCAGGGAGAGAATAGAGAAGCTTCTTGATCCCGGTAGCTTTGTTGAGATAGGAATGTTTGCAGAATCTCGCGCAACAGAATTTGGTATGGCTCAGAAGAGATTTCCAGGAGACGGTGTGGTTACAGGTTTTGGAACAGTAAATGGTAGACTTGTGTACATCTATGCCCAGGATTTTACAGTATTAGGTGGATCTCTCGGAGAGATGCATGCAGAAAAAATCTGCCGGATCATGGATCTTGCGATGGAAAATGGAGCACCAGTGATAGGTCTCAATGATTCCGGCGGAGCGAGAATACAGGAAGGTGTAGATTCCCTAAAGGGTTATGGAGAAATATTTTTCCGCAATACTATTGCAAGTGGAGTAATACCACAAATTGCCGTTATTATGGGTCCCTGTGCAGGGGGTGCAGTATATTCACCAGCCATAATGGATTTTACCATCATGGTAGATAAAAAATCTTATATGTTCATAACAGGGCCACAAGTTATCAAGGCCGTTACTGGTGAAGATGTGAATTTTGAAAATCTGGGTGGTGCAATGGTTCATAATCAGAAGAGTGGCAACGCTCATTTAATAGCAAAAGATGAGGATGAAGCTCTTAACATGGTGAAAATCCTTCTGAGTTATATCCCTTCCAACAATATGGAGGATCCCCCTGTTTTACCAACAGCAGATCCTCCTGAGAGGGTGGATTATTCTCTAGACACGATGATTCCAGAAGATCCGAAAAAATCCTATGATGTAAAGGATGTTATTACCAGAGTGATGGACAAGGGCACATTTTTTGAGCTCCAGCCTTATTATGCACCCAATATTGTTATAGGATTTGCCAGATTAAATGGAAAAAGTGTTGGTATTGTTGCCAACCAACCAAAGATACTTGCAGGTGTCCTTGATATTAATGCCAGTGATAAAGCAGCAAGATTTGTAAGATTCTGCGACGCATTCAATATTCCAATCATAACCTTCATGGATGTCCCCGGATATCTTCCTGGGGTGGCTCAGGAGCATGGTGGTATTATAAGGCATGGAGCTAAATTACTCTATGCCTACAGTGAGGCCACAGTGCCAAAGATAACAGTGATTCTGAGAAAAGCATATGGGGGCTCATACATAGCGATGGGGTCAAAGCATCTCAGGGCTGACATGGTTTATGCTTGGCCAACAGCAGAAATTGCCGTGATGGGTCCAGAAGGTGCAGTGAATATAGTGTTCAGAAAAGAGATGAAAGAGGCAGAAGACCCACAAAAGAGAAGATTGGAATTAATAAAAGAGTATCGCGATAAATTTGCAAATCCATACGTAGCTGCCTCCCGCTTATACGTGGATGATATAATATACCCTCATGAAACCAGACCTAAGATAATCCAAGCTCTTGAGATGCTCCAAAACAAAAGAGAAGAAAGGCCCATGAAAAAGCATGGTAATATCCCTCTGTAGGTGAGGAAATGAGATGTGAAAAATTCCTTGCAGTGCTCTTTGTGATTCTCCTTTTCTCCCCCTTTGCTATAGCCTCTGGAAATTATCTTCCATCCTACAACTCATGGCACTTTGAATCCGATGCAGATAATTCAACCCATGAAGTAAGAGATTCCCAAGCCAAGATCTTTCTGGAAAATGGTGTTATATCCATCTCCGCATATCTCTTAAAGGACATAAAGAAAGGCACAGCTTTCAAATTAAATGTAAGCTGGGATATATCTCCAACATCTGTGATGGCGGGAATTAAAGTAATGATGAACGATGATACTCTTTTGGAAAAAACCATATCTGAAAAAAATGAGAAATCATTTGAAATCTTTGCACTAAAAGACTATAAAAAAGGTGCAAGGTTTGTAATCATCTTCTACAATCTCGGCGGAAGCATGCATTTGGATTTGGAACCTATAAAAGTAGAAATACCAAAGAGTGATATGAACAGTGGAGTCATCTTAGCAGTCGTTGGAATAAGTGTAGTTTTTATGGTGCTTGGAATTCTGGCAGCAGTAATGTATGTTATGAAGTACACCGCCGAACCCTCCAAGAAAAAGCCCTCGGAAAAGGGAAAAGAAGTACCTATAAAAAAGGATATTGTGGAGAAAAAAGAAAAGAAGGAGGTTGATGAGGAAACCGTAGCTGCAATTACGGGAGCTTTGTCCCTCTATCTAGGCGGTAAAAAATTCCGAATAATTAGTGTTAAACCCTCACCATGGAAATATTATGGGAGATTAAAAAGTTTGAGGCGATGGAAATGAGAAGAAAATTTAGAGTTATAATTAACGGGAAAGAATATACGGTAGAGATTGAAGAACTTGGAGAAAACATTCCCCAGACAGCTCCAGCGCAAACTCCCTCAGTGCCGCAATACACCTCCGCACCCCCCCAGGAGACAGGTATGGTTGCACCCACTCCTACGCCCACACCTTCTGTCGGGGGTGAGGGAACAGTCACAGCACCCATGCCAGGGAAGATCTTAGATGTTAAAGTTAAACCCGGAGATTCTGTAAAGGAAGGAGATGTTCTTATAATACTGGAAGCCATGAAAATGGAAAATGAAGTTGTGGCTCCATCCAAGGGCGTTGTGAAAGAAGTAAGGGTAAGCCCTGGAGATTCTGTTAACAGAGGTGATGTACTAGTAGTTATCGGGTGATAGAATGATCGATATATTCACCAACCTCATGGGAATCTTCGGCTTCACTTGGAAGGAATTGGTAATGATAGCAATTGGTGCCATATTCGTACTTCTTGGTATCAAATACAAAATGGAGCCGCTTCTTCTTGTTCCAATAGGATTCAGTGCTATCATAGTGAATCTTCCATTGACAGGTATAACTGAAGCGCCTCATGGATTCCTGTATCTTGTGTATAGATATCTTATAAGCACAGAAGCCATACCTCTCATAATTTTCTTGGGTATAGGGGCTATGACAGATTTTGAGCCTCTTTTGGCCGATCCAAAAACTTTTCTTCTCGGTGCTGCAGCGCAGATAGGCATATACTGTGCCATGCTAGCCGCTTTGATATTTGGATTTAATATAAATCAAGCGGCAGCAATAGGTATAATCGGAGGTGCTGATGGTCCAACAACAATCTACACTGCCACCAAACTTGCACCTGAAATTCTTGGAGCTGTTGCAGTAGCTGCTTACTCTTACATGTCTTTAGTTCCAATAATCCAGCCACCAGTTATAAAAGCGCTCACAACAAAGAAAGAGAGAAATGTGATTATGGAACCTCTTAGAAAGGTCAGTAAAAAAGAAAAAATTCTGTTCCCCATAATTACAACTATAGTTGTAGGTCTCCTAGTACCAACTGCTCTGCCACTTGTAGGCATGCTTATGTTCGGAAATCTCCTTAGAGAATGTGGAGTAACCGAGAGATTATCAAAAACTGTTCAGAATGAGCTTATAAACATAGCCACCATATTCCTTGGACTTGGAGTGGGATATATGATGACTGCAGACAAATTCCTGAACCTTCAAACAGTAGAGATTCTTTTCCTTGGCATAGTTGCCTTTGCCACAGCCACCGCAGGAGGAGTTCTCCTGGGAAAATTATTCTATTTGCTCTCACATGGAAAAATAAACCCTATGATAGGTGCTGCAGGAGTGAGCGCTGTGCCAATGAGTGCAAGAGTCGTGCAGAGAATGGGCTCTAAGGAGAATCCCAGGAATTTTCTACTCATGCATGCCATGGGACCCAATGTAGCTGGAGTGATTGGCTCAGCAATAGCTGCTGGAGTCTTCATTGCTTTCCTCTCTTAGTAGCATTATTTTTTTATAATATGTTACTTTTTAACACGAAATATTTTTATAGTGCTACGAAATACTCCTCTATGAGGTGAGTAAATGGCTTGTTTCCTAGTTCCGGGAATAGAAGGTACTGTGACACTAATTCTGGCAAAGCTTATAGGAAAGGAAAGAGCAGAAAAACTGAAGCTCAGATGGCTCAACACGATGCTGTGGGGTGGTGTTGCCCTCCTTGCGATAGAGCATATATGGCATGGGGAAGTTGTACCATGGCCCCCATTTCTCACAGCAATGAGTAATCCCGCAGACGCTGCTGTAATGCTCCAGGAGATGGCAACCCATGGAACTCTGATGGCTGCTCTAGTAACCTTGGTGTGGAGTGTGCTTCTTAAGATACATTCTATGAAATTGGGCAATGTTGCTAAGAAACCTATTAGGCAGTGATAAAAATGTGGCTGATCGCCATTACCTTCTTGGCCGTGCTCTCCACAATTCTTTGGTATGTCAGCAAGAATTCATCTCACTATAAGCTTGATACCCTGGCTCTCATTTCCTGGGGAACAAGCATCATGGTATTTGCAGACCACCTAATGAGCTACATTGAAGAGGGAGAATTTTTCGATTTTTCCACTAATGCCATACTTCTCACTGCAATTCTACTTCTATTTGCCCTCTTTCTCTGGATGCTTTCCCTTCTTATCAGAGACCCTCTCAGTAAATTCAAAAGGTCCCCTACTTAACTATTTATTCTTTTTTCTCTTTCGCGGAGAATGGTTAGCACCAACTCTTTAAGTTCTTCAGTATTCCCCAAAGAAAATTCTTTTCTATATGGACAGTCGTTATCGAGAAGAATTTCATCATTCTCATAATCGTATATATATGGATAAAATCTGCATCCTGTGGGCCGATGAAGATATATTTTACACCTTCCATTTTCATCCAAGAAAATGCATTTACCATCTTCATTTTTAAGATATATAAAACCATCTTCCTGATAGTAGAAATCTCGGTATCCAAGAGAAACGATGTGATTTACATCATTTTCAGTAAGCATCATTTCAGTATTGTAACAGCATTTTGAACATCCATGCCTGAGACAAGGATTCTTCATGGCTCCACCTTTGTTACCTGAAATTTCACATTTTTTACCCCTCTCATTGACATAAGCCTGTCTGCAATTTCTTTGATAATCTTTGCCTTCCCATGCACTATAACAACTTCTAGGCAATTTTTTTCATCCACATGGACATGTACAGCCGCTCTTATTTCTTTTATAAAACTATGCTGCAAATGAGTGATCTTCTCCGTTATTCCCCGTACATCATGATCGTAAATGACCGTTATAGTACCAAAAACATCAGCATTTTCCATTTCTAAACTCTCGTTTATTAGTGCCTCTCTTATTAGATCTCTTATAGCCTCAGATCTCGTTATGTATCCTTTCCTCTCAATATAATTATCAAATTTTTTCAGAAGGGCATCATCTATGGAAACCCCAAATCTCTGTATCATATAAAATAGATATAAAAAATTTGTATAAAGGTGTTACCCTTCATTTCTTCTCTTGTAAATCTTTGCGGTTGCTGCCAAAATAATAATCCCTACAGGGAAGACATATGCTAAGGATAGTTCTGGTATATAGTTATATACCATTAATTCCACATGTTTTCTTCCGTTATCATCCACATGAAAGTTGATGGAAACATCACCCACCAATAAGGTGAAGTTGGTGGATGAATTGTATCTATGACTCATAGTCGCCAGGTTTAGCATGTAAAAACCATTTTCATCAGTGTATGTATATATTTTTTCCCCTGTATCATTGTTATAAAGCTCTACTTTAGCACCTAATATCGGATTTCCCATTTCGTCACTAACATGTCCCCATACAATGTAAGGATCTGGCTGATCATAACTTTGATTTTTGGGTTTCAGAATAGAATCACTGGTTTCAAGAAAGTAGAGCATGGCTTCATAAAAATCATCACAGTAAGTCCTTATTTTAGAGGGGGGAGGATGAAAACCGTCCTGAGTGTAGAAATTTCCATAAAGAGGCTCCATCTCTACTGCTATGGCCATTTTATTAAGTTTTCCATACACCCAGTCAGAACTACCCCCTGGAGCATTGTAGCCTAAAACTTCATAGGGCTGACCATATAAAAAATGGTTGCTTGAATCTCCATCGAGCTTTGTTAGCCTTGCCATATTTTTTCCCAGATTCTCGTAAAAGGATTGATGCGGTGGAGGTGCAGATGTATAAAACCATGGGAGTAGAATCGCTGCGCTAAAACTGTGAATCACCACAAAGGAATCAATGTCTTTGGATAATATTAAATCCCGTTCAGCCTGGGTCATTGGCTCACTGAAAGGTGCAGGACCATGATAAGTTGGAGAAAAAGGATGCGGATCTCCTTCACTCCAGTGCCAATCCCAGTTTCTTTCTGGATCAACACCTTCACCCTCAGCATTCCATTTATCTATGACCTCAAGTTTTCCATTACCATTATTATCCCTGCAATTCTTTCTCCACCCACCAGTGCCTTCTCCTGTGAGATTACTCATATCCCCATTACCGTCAAACACATAGCCATCCGCATTGGCCATAGGGATTATGTAAATCTCAAAATGATCTACTAACCAATGAATTGTATCATTGCTCTCATATTCCTCCACAAGATGTTGCAAAAGGTAAAGATTGAATGCAGGTCCTATCCATTCTCTCGCATGATGCCAGGTGATAAGAATACCCGGCTCTGTGGAATTCTCATCCTTAACCACATTATCAGATATCTTTACAGTCCAAATATCCCGCGGAGAGTCATAACTTTTAGTCACAGGGTTCCATCCCCAGGTCTTCCCTATAGAAAACACTTTCATTATACTGCTATACCGCTGAGCCATCTGATGTATGGTATGGTTCATCTCTTCATAGCTGGGATAATGATCAAAGGTGAACCCAGGCATTCTATCGATAGATTCAGATTTCACAGGCAATACCATACCTAAAGATGCTCCAAATATCATTATCATGATAAATAGTACCAGAGCGATCTTTTTCATATTCCCACCAAGGTTTTATTAACATTAAATATATAATTTTTTCTCATAGACATTCATAAAAAATTCAGATAGTACTTTTAGCGTGGGAAAAGATAAAATAAAAGAAAAAAATTAACCCAAGAGGCCGGGGTTGCCGAGTGGTAAGGCGCAGGCCTGGAGAGCCTGTGCTCCGTTAAGGGGCGCGAGGGTTCAAATCCCTCCCCCGGCGCTATGAGTCCATTGATGGGCGTACTTCTCTGGTTTGCAGTGTTTATAGGAGGAAGCATAGCAGGAGGAGTATGCTCGTCAGGGAATGCAAAAATGGTGGCAGAGTGTACCTCCACAGTT
>Ga0190329_1000334_pt1 | contig 14190 bp, 17 predicted proteins | sample 48720423_MG_FD_161655 | JGI IMG/M metagenome (GOLD analysis project Ga0190329, IMG submission 161655) | Hydrothermal vent sediment bacterial communities from Southern Trench, Guaymas Basin, Mexico - 4872-04-2-3_MG | ecosystem: Environmental > Aquatic > Marine > Hydrothermal vents > Sediment ... | reverse complement strand
GGTAGCATCTTCCAAAAATTTCCCATATGGTTCGGGTTAACTTAACATCTTTCAACTTTTTCGTTTTATCACCTCCTCCTTTAATTCCTTTGCCATTTCGACAAGTTCGTCTATCATCTGGTTTAACTCCTCTCCGTATTTATCCACATCGGCAAAAATATGCTCCAGTTCAACCCTCAACTTTTTCAGGAAAGGGTTTCTTTTGTCAATTACCTTAACGCTTGTGGGCTTGCCGTAGTTCTTTACGACCACAAGACCGTCATCTAACTCTATTTCATTCATAGGTTTGCATACACCTCCGAAGCACCTATCAACATTACAACTCCTCCAAATATGCCAAGGGCAACCATCACCACCGGTTCCGTCATCAAAGTTGCCAGCAGCATGAGGAACATGCCTCCCACAAGCATGAATATCAGGCGGAATCCAAGCACTCTGGTGACTCTTGAAAACACAATGCTGAAGAGTGCTGCCACGAGAAGGAATATCACGTCCAGCAACTTCAATCACCTCCACGCAGGAAAGGTATCCAGCTCTGTGCTTCTTTGTATATTATCCATCCGAGTATGATGAGGAAAGGTGCATACACAAATGCTTCGAGTATTATGGCAGCCACGCCATATTCTCCTGTGTCTGTCATCATTTTCATGCCTTCTTTCCACATGTAAAATATCTCTTTTATCGTTCCCCATACTCCGCCTCCGAAATCTCTGTTTAACTGTAATTCGTGAAATGCTATTTCCGTGGGTGCAATCTTATGCAGTTCTCCTTTAACCACTCCCCCGTAGCGTTCTGCAATCTGTGCCTTTCCTTCTGGCACAAGGTATTCGTATATTTCCCCCAAACTCAAACCTGTCAGATTTATGTCCGTGTAAATTATGTCTATGAGGTAATATCTGTCGCAACTTCCCATAGTTCCAAGGTGCAACTTTCCTATGAACTCGAACTTTGAGAAGGATGTGGGGACAGCAATTCTGTATGTGTCATACCACTCGTTGATGCCAGACTGCTCATCAAACACACCGCACACAACCCATGCATTCCACCTTATCCAATCCTTGACATTCAGCGTGACACGGGGATATAGATATATTTCATCTCCGGGATACAGTGTTTCCATTGTTCCGTATTTCTTATTCCAATCTTTTGCTATTGACTTGAAAATGCCGGACTGGAAAGTAATCGGGCCCAAAAAGTAGTCTGCTAAACTTTCTGCTCTTCTCACCATGTATGGCGAGGTGTCAACGCTGTAGTTCAGCACGTAAACGTTGTGTATGCTTATTCTGTTCGTCAAATCGTATTCCCCCAACTGAAACGATGTCAACTGACTTTCGTTTATGCTTTTATATATGTCGCTGTAGGGTATTGTGATTTCGTCAATTTCCACGGAGGGAGGCGTATATGCACTTTTGCCTACGCCGTAAAATATCACGCTTATGGTGGCGTAGAAGACAAACACGCTCACCAGCACTTTTGCTTTGTTCATTTCTCACCCTCACCTCCGGTGGGCAACAATACGCCCAGTATCTTCATCATTATGAACGCTGTTATGATTATGATTATAAATGTTATCCACCATGGCAACCATCCTATAACCGTGAAGCCTATCACACCAAAGACGGACAGCACTATGCCGACCTCCGTGCTTGCTATGGCTGCACCAAATAAGGCAATTATCGCTATAATTATGAAGGCAAGTATTATTTTAGTGCTTGAGGAAAACTGATTGTTCCACATCGTAAAGATGTCCTGCGTGTTTTCGGGTTGTGTAGGTGTTGCGCTTTTGGGTGTTAACTTTATGTATTTTGTATGGCTGCCCGGAAGTATTTCGTATGTAAACTCATATTTCCTGTAATCGCTGTGCGTAACTATGAAGTGATATGTCTGGCCTATGTCAACATAGTTAAACGAAAGCACACCCGTTCCAAGTGCATCCGTTGTGGTGCTTATTTCCTTTTCTACGCACTCTATTGTAGCGTTGTATATCTTTTCCGTGGTGTCGGAAGCATTACGCACGTAGAGTATAATCGAAGGAGGCTGCATGTTTACAGTTGTAAACGTTAACACACCGGAGGTGGGATATCTTGTCTCATTAGTGCTGTCATTCGCTATCACATACCACGAATATTCTGTAGCCGCACTTGTGTATAACGTTATGCTTGCCGTCTTTGGTTCTCTCACGTCGGCGAAGGTAACGTTGCATACTCCAAGAACATTGCCTGTTTCATCGTAGAAGGTAACAACGACATAGTCGCTGTCTTTGTCATACACCTTTATGCTTAACGTTGTTGGAATGCTTACATTTGTCTCGTCAGCAGACGGATATGGGTCAAACAATAACGGTGCGGAACCTATGCGGAATGTTGACGTGGTTGTAAATGTGTATGTATCCGAGGTTACATTTACAACTGTATCGTTTACAACCACATACCACTCATATGTTGTTGCAGGTTGTAAAGTCGGATATATGTATGCAGCATTGTTTACATTTCTTACAACATCTATAAGCGTGCCATTAGCCCAGTAGAACCATATTGTGTGCCTCTGCCAGAAGTCAGGATCGTCTATTGTAACAGTCATCCAGGAATCAAGATGTATATCCGTCGAGTTGTTTTCTGGATAAACTCCTACGATGGTAGGTGGAGTGTTTGTTGGAGATTCTATAGTTATGGTTGCATTAAACTCGTCATAGGCTATTATATCAGAGTCACAGTACACATACCATGTTCCAGATGTTCCCTGTTTGGAGTCATACACTCCTGGAGCATCCTGCGTGCCTGTTGGAAAGCCTGCAGGTTCTGTAATAGACAACATTATGTACATATGTTCACCTCTGTTCCACGAGTAGTCCCAATCGGAGTCACTTATGATTACATATCTATCCTGTGTGCTTCCACAGTCATGCCATGTTGAGTTATCATCTTCCGCTATTTTTGCATACACATGCATATCGCCGTCATTAACTGCAATCATTTCGTCATTTGTAATGTTTTGTATAAAAGGAACAACCACCTTTACATACCCTGTTGTTCCATCTATTGTTCCATAATCGTTGTATAGTATAAGAAAGTTAGATGAAGCATTAAGTGTCGTATAGTTATCCACAAGAGCAGTTACTGCTGGAAACGTCATCATCTCTGCTGTTTCATTGTCTATTATGTTCATGCCGGGTGCTGCCGTATAACTAACTGCAACATCATCTATGTAGATGTTAGCGTAAAAATCTTCACTATCTATAATACCTGCCATAAACACGATATATTTCGGATATGTATCTTGTATTTTTTCATATTCGCCAATTGTTGTTCCGTTATAAACTAATCTTACTGTGTCGTCCAGAAACAGGAGTTTCCACTGTGCAAAACTATACAACGCAGAATTGTATATCGCTACTGTATCAGTTCCGTTCATGTAGTACAACGTATTATTGTATTGAGCAAACACAATTATGGCAGAATTGAATACATCCAAGCCGGTCGGTGCGGATATGGGTAATGATGAATCACACACCGCAATAGTGAATCCGTTATCTTCTCCGGCTATCGGTTTCATGTACATGTAAAACGACAGAGACGACAGGTTAACGCTTTCATTAAGTGCCATGATAAACTTCTCTGGGCTACCCCATCCGTTGTCATAGTTTGTGCCTCGCAAGCTTTGATTATCGCTGTATGCGGTATCGTTTACTATACTCCATGCTGTATTGTTAAATATGCCGTATGTATGAGGTGTGTACCATATGGCTGTCGGGTTAGACGTGTTGACAAAGCCAGGGGTATCATCTTCAAATGATTCTATCAGCGGGGAACTGCCTTCAGTATAGAAACTCCACACAGCTGAGGTTGCTGTTGCGTTGTGTGGGTCTTTTGCCACAGCATACCATGTGTAGGTTGTTCCGTCGAATGCATTAAACGCTATCTGCACCTGTATGCCTGTGGATGTGCCTGTTGCCGCCACGCTTCCCACAAGGCGGTAGGACGCTTCGAAACTTGCTTTGGCATAGAAATACACATTGCAGTTGTCATTATCTGCATCAGTAACAAATGCCATAAGTGTCACAGGCGAAGTCCATGCACCCGTTCCGTTGTTAGGATGCGTAAGTATTATTGTTGGAGCGTGGTTTGTGGAAATGCTGAAATGCCACAACGGTGAGGTTACATTATGATATGTATCGTTTACGGTTACATACCACGTGTAGTTTCCTGTCGAAAGGTTGCTTACAGTAACATTTATTATTCCACCTGCTGTCTGCTTGGTATCTATTGCTGTACCATTGCCCCAGTAAAATGTTACGTTCATTGTGTCATTCTCCGTGTCTGTAACATTGACGGATAACACAACAGATGTATTGTTTGTTGCACTATTATTTGCGGGACTTACAAGCGTTATGACCGGCGGATTGTTGCCGACAGTCGTAAACGTGTAAGTGCGGAAAACCGTATTGCCGTAGGCATCTGTTACATTTATTCCCCACTCGTATGTGGTGTTATACTCTGTGGCAATTGAAGAGTTGGCAGTTACGAGAGTTCCAGGATATTCTTCAACGGTTATATCGGTATGATTGCTAAACGCTTCCCATGTTCCGCTGTTATTCCACAGGAATATTACGGTCACAGTTTCATTAGTTTCAAGATTGTAAACATATGCACTTATGGAAGAGTTTAATGTCACATCTGTGCTTCCGTTTGCAGGACTTACAATACATATTCCAGGAAGACTATTTCCAATAGTTGTAAATGTGTATGTTTTGTTATACCAGTATGTGCCGTCGTAGCAGAAAACACCCCATTCGTATGTTGTTCCATAGTCTGAAAAGTTAGCGTTCGTTGAGTTAATTGTTTCCGATGTATGCCCGGTAAGATTTACCTGTGTAAAGTCAAACTGCTTCCACACTCCGCTATCGTTCCATTTCCATGTGACATTGACAAAATACTCTTTCGGGAGGCTGACAGTGTTTCTTGATATTACAACCTGCAATGTGGGATTTAGTTCTACATCTGTTGCCCCGTTGGAAGGCGATTCGCCACCGATGTTAAACGGCATGTCAGCAGTGGTAAAATGATATACATATGTGACAACATTACTGTCGTCCTGTATGACAATTTTCCAGTAATATGTTGTGTTTAATGCTGAAAAGTTGTTATCGTTCTGCACTGAAAATGTAAATAGCGGTGAGGTTGTATAGTTCTTTTCTAAATATGCAAATTGTTTCCACACTCCGCCATCGTTCCAGTAAAACGTCACATTAAATGTCTGGTATTCCTCCGGGTTTGATATTCCGCCCTGAAGAACGGGATTATATTCTATACCGGTGCTTCCATTTGCCGGATTGATGGCCTCCACATACGGCGGGTCATCAACCTCTGTGGTAAACCAGTATGTGGCGTTTGTGTATGAATAGCCGTCATATATTGATACCATCCACTCATAAGTTGTGTTAAACTCCGAAAAGTTAGCGTTATAGGCGTAGTATGTTCCGTTGCCTACGGATGAATTCTGTGCAAACACTTGCCATGTGCCACTGTTGTTCCACTTCCAAGTTATATTCATCAAATCTCCATCCACATCGCTTACGTTTACTCTGAGTTGTGGGTTCGGTGCCAAATTTGTTATCCCGTCAGGATATGCCTCATTTATGTATGGTGCAGCATTTGATATAGCAACCGTGGTAAAGTTCCAGTAGTAACATTCATCTTCTGAAGGCGAACCTGTGTCATAGTCGAGTATGATAAGGCACACATGATATGTGGTGTTATATGTGTTAATCCAGCTCTGAGAAGCAAACGTTTCGTTTATATACGGTACTGAACTGTTGTTGATTAGCAAACTTGTGAATGCTGTCCACTCATCTTTTGTTGTATCGTTCACTATTTTTACCCACTCGCCAGTTTTATACATTCCTATAACTGTGAAACTGCCCCCGCTGTCGTTGTCGCTCACATTAAATATTATATCACTATACAATGAAACATTTACTGCATTGTCAGCAGGTGAAATATACACCACATCAGGCAACACGTTTACCGTAAAGCTCCATGTAGGCGAGGTTGTGGTGTCTGTGCTGTCATTAGCAACTACATACCACGAGTATGTATTTCCTCTTGTCAGTCCACTCCACGTTACGTTTGCTGTGCCGTTACCCTCAACCGTATCTGTGCCTATCACACTGTCGTCAGTAGCATTGTAAAACGTTACGGTAATTATATCTCCGTCTGTGCTGTTTATCTGCACCTTCAAAACCGGGTTAAGAGGTGCAACGCTCCCGTTTGAAGGCGACATAAGTGTAATATTACAAACCACTATAGATGAAAGATCTGCTACAGCAGAGTTAAATATTTCCTTTGTGCCTGTCGCCCACGCTGTTCCATCCTCCAATGTGCCATTATTATTACCCCAACTATCTGCTGTTGTGGTTCCAGTGTTTTCATCAAACTTCCACCATGAAACCAGTCCATCTTCTACACAATCACTATCTTTCCAGTAAAAGTTATACTTCACCTGCTGTTCTGTTAATGCTTTGTTGTATATTCTAATGTAATCTATCTTTCCATCAAATGTTTTATCATTGCCGACATAAGAACATTCTCCAATCACGACGTCGGCAGTGTTAGCGGAAGGTGTGTTTGACTCATTGTAAGAATATATTTCGTTTCCGTTGATATATACATGCATTGTGTGGGTAGAGGCATTAAATACCACCGTCGGATACACCCACGTGTTGGTCGGTATAGATGCCGTGCCTACTGATTGATTATGGTCATCCACACATATGTGAAGTTCCCAGTTTGTTCCATCTTCGCTATACAACGCAACTCCCCATCCCGTATTTGCATCTGTCATCTTTGATATTATTGCATCAAACTTGCTGTCAGCAGGTGTATCTTCCACATACAATGCCATATCTATCGTGAAAGATGAGGTTAGATTTAATGAATCATCATCTGGAACTCTGACATTATCATTTGCACCGTCAAAATCCAATCCTGTCCAGTTTATGCTTGAATATGTGTTATCTGTTGCATTGTAAGACCACGCCTGATAGTAGTATGTAGTGTTTGCATCTAACCCAGTATCACTGTAACCTGTGCCTGTGCCATTGTAAATTAGTGTTCCCTCTCCACGATTCCAGCTGACAACAGTGTTGCGCTCTATGTATGTTGTATCCGCATTGTTGCCTTTTGTCCATGTGAGGTTTATTTGAGTGGATGAGATGACAGTAGCATTAAATGGGTATGGTGGTGTCACTCCTGTGTTGTCAACTTCACTTCCAAAACTGCTCCATGACGGTTCAGGATAAGAATACTTTCTCACTATAAGATAATCAAAGTATGCTGTTCCTCCTTCTGTTTCAGGCATGTATCTTCTTAATCCTATTTTTCCACTTGTCCATGCTTCTAATCCTGATGTTATGTCTGCTTTTTCTACACCATCAACAAAAAGTTTTACTTCAGATGAGGATAGCCATGCCGCATCGAGTTTATACCACGTGTTTATGTCAAATGTTTGTGTTGTTTCTAATACTTTTATTGTTGTTCCACTCACCCATTTCCAAAATTGTAAAAAATAACTCTGTCTTAATCTTGCATGATAAAAATTGTCTGTATCTTGAAATGCAAATACAGAACCTAACGAATCTGTCTGTGTTGCATCTGTTTTTACTTTCGTCATTATCATCATTCCTGTTGTCATTGAGAATGATGAATGATAAATTAAAGCACGATCTATAATTGTTTCTGTTTTTAGATATCCGTTTGTTGTGTCCCATTCCCACGTTCCGCTGTCTTGCGTGTATTCTGAAGATGTATCTGTGGTAAAATCATCGAAAAAGATAAAGGTATTATCTCCATTGCTGGCATCAGTTGCCGAAGGGTTTCCATAGTACATTAATATTTTTCCGTCACTCATAGCATCTGCTGAAACATTCACCCAGAATATTGCATATTGTCCTGAAACATACTCTTCCTTCCAGTGTGGAAGCACCGTGCTATTATCTATATCAACAAATCTTATATCGTCAAAATCTGCCTGACAATGCCCTTCACAATCAACATCTCCACCGCTGTTGTATGTAACGTTTATTTTCATCTGGTAGTATCCGCTGTATCCGTTTGTATTGATGTTGCACACTTTGTAATACTGCCAGTTGCTGTCCCACCATGGGTCAAGCATTATATATCTCTCGCTGTCAAATGCCTCCTGTATCGTATCGCTGTGAAGTTTCGCTATTAAATCCCATTTTCCACTACTTCCAACAGGAACATCATATTCCCACTTGAAATGTTGCGTTACATTAGCAGGAAATGTCACATTTGATATATAATAGTATTCTTTTCCATTATATGAAATGTGATTAAATTTATCTGCTACACTTACCCAGTCAAGATAGTGATATGTCATCTGATACGAATCACTATCTATTTGCTGATAACTATCGAATCCACAATAAACTGTTGTGTTGTAATAATAAGAGTAGTTGAAAATTGTAGTAGTCGAATCTATTTGCTGATAACTATCAAAACCACATATTGTATACCATGTATTTTCTGTTAAGTTATGAAATCTGTCTCTATCTTCTTCGCTGTATTGTGTAAGACTATCTACTGTAACATTTATATAATGGTTTGATGGAATATCTCCCCAATCCACCGAAGGAGGTGTTGATGAAATTACCGTATATCCTGTTACATTATATAAAGTGTAGTTCCTGTTAAATTGTCGGCTTATATTTGCCTGAATGTAGTGGTCTGAAGGTATATCTCCGTAATCAACATGAGAAGGTTCACTGATTATAGTATAACTGCTTACATTGTCAATGCGATATGTTCCTTCCACGGATTTTTGATGCCATATATCTGCGTGTTGTAGTGAGAAATTGAATCTGAAGGCAACATCTATCGGTATGTCTGCCAAGGTGTCATACACGGTGAGATTACAGTATTGGGTCTGTCGGATAAGTTCATGTGAAGTATGAGGATATACTTCCAATTTACCATATTGATTTTCCCAGATAACTGTATTTTCATTGACTATATAGTTTGCAGATGCGGTGCGGTAAAAGACTGGTTCCTCATTCCACAATAGTGGCATATAGTTTGCCACCAGCATTCCAACAACCACATAAACTAATATCTTACTTTTCATTTTTCACCTCCACAAATCAAAAAAGGGGAGAAGGGGGAGGTTACTGTATGGTGTTGTCCATGTTTATACTCTCCTCTTGAAAGCCATGTAGATTATGGCCATCAGGAATGCAAGAAAGCCGAATATCGGTATAGCGTTCCAGATTGATGTCATTCCAGAACCCCATCCCGTGGTGTTGGCAGCAAGGAACTGTTCCATCGCTATGGGTATGACGAAAGCCATGACTATCAGAGAAATAGCAACGGTTATCACAAGGTTCACGAGAGATGACGCTCCCCTTTTGTCCTGTACGAACTGCTTTACCTTCTGAAACATTTTTTCTTTACCACCTCCTATTATATATAATGATTTATTATATAAAAGGTTTGCGGTTATCGGTTCTGGCAAACTGGTTTAATTATGATATCTCCTCAAATATTCAATATAGTGCTTCTTGCAAAACTGCTTATTTCCATACCCAGCAACTGCTTTCTTTCCACATATTACACATTTATCCATGCATAACCACCCCCACAAGGAAGAACAGGAATATACTCAGGAGGATGTACACCAACATGAATTTAACCACATCTTTTTTGAACTCGTCTATTTTATCACCTCCTTTCTTTAAGAGTTGCAATAAAGGCACCAACAGACATCAAAAAGAAGGGTAAAAAAGCAAAATAATTAACAGTACCTCCATAAATTGTCACTTCCATCTTATTACCTCCACAGATGCTGTTGCGTTTACGGTTGCATACAGAATAAGTTTAAATATAGTATAGTTTTCATCTGCAAGAACATCGATGCTTATAGCAATTTTGCTGTCGTCATAAATTTGGGTCAAATCTTCATTCAACCGATTCCACTTCTGCGTGGAGTTGTTAAAAGCATAAAACCTGTAAACATAATAATCTTTCAGATTTTCACCGCAATAGAACGTGTTGCCGTTCATCTCTGCCCGTGAAAAAATTATAGTTTTGGAAGCATCATTGACCGCAGGAATTATCACATAATATAAAATGATGGCAGCCAGCACTGCCATAACAATACCGTTTACTACCGCTGCTATTTTATTCATGCCTTCACCTCCATTCCACATATTTCCCTTTTTAACTCTTCAAGTTTCTGCCTGTCTATAACCTTATATGTTCTGCTGTTTTTGCTCCAGAGTTCCACTATGCCCTCATATTTTAACACCGTCATTGCCACCAGGCGGTTGTATCTGCTTCCGATTATGGCCGACTTAAAGTAGTCGCTTCCGTTCAATTCCGCAGTTATCCTTATGATTGCATATCTGACTATGTTGCACAGCAATTCACTTTCCCTCCAGTTTACATACCACTTCGGATTATACGCCATTATACCACCTCCTATTTTGTTTCCTCCAATACATACAGCCCTGTGAAATACGCATATCCGCCAAGACACAGAAGAAGAGGAAAGCGTTCCCACATGCCACCGATAGGATAGAAAAGCATAAAGATGGCTGCCGGAAGGGCATAAATAAACACTTTCCGCCATGTTTTTATTTCGTCAAGAGTTAAGTCCATATCGTTCATTTGTTCACCTCCAGTTTTGCTCTTGAAACTTCCACATGCAGTTCGTAGGGCGATTCCACCCATGCAACAAACCAGCCCGTTCTTGTATCCCTTACAGCATACTTGCTTTTACCCTTCACCCTTTCCAGGCGCAGATAAGGCATATGCTCCCACTTGTGTTTTGTTCTGAATTTGCCCTTATCCGCATCGTAAAGCATGTATGCTTTGTTTCTTTTATTCCACCTCACCTGTATACGTGGTTTGAGTTTGAAGTGATAAGCGATAAGAGCATCCGCTCTGTTGCCTATCATCCAGTCCTCTCCCAGATTGTTGGACAGAATATGACGGAACGACCTTATATATTCCTCAGCAGGCACCTTGGGCACATCCTCTATGTTTTTGAAGTTGCCTACATCCGTAGATACAATCTGACCGTATTTATCCAGCCACCCCGTTATGCGTTCGTAAAATTTTTCATATGCTTCTGGCTTGTTGAACATCGGCTTGAAGTGTTCCTGTTCAATATCCTTCCTTTTCACCACTCCCATTACACCACCTCCAGAGGTTGCATTTCCTTGTGCCTGCTGTATATTTCAAATTTGAGAAATTCATTATCATCCAGATATGACTCGTTTACAATATCTCCGTATCTCCGCTTGAGTAGGTTGTAGTGTGATTTTGATGCAACATATTTCAAGCTGTCAGGTTTAATGGCAAACTTCAACTGAAAATCGGGATGCACTCTTAATATTGACTGGTTCCTTGCTATGCTTATGATGGCATGAAGTTCATCCTCTATACCGTTCTGCATGGCATACAATATCCACTTTCTCCACTCTCTGCCCTCCATCTTACGCAAGCAGTATATGTGCCACCCGTTGTGAGTTTTGATGATATAAGTATTGCCGCATGCTTTTGCTAAAGTTAAAACGGCATCGGGATTGAAGTTGCCATCCGCATCCAGCATGAGTATGTTCATGCCGTCGTAAGTGTTTGAAGATATACCCACAGCGTTAAGGATTATCTCGTATTTGCCGTAGTAGGTGTCCGGATTCTTCTTCTTGTATCTCTTCAAAATCTCCCACGCATAGCTGCCGTCCTCCACAAGTTTTTTAATATCATTTTGATTCAGCATTATCCACCTCCACTCCAAACCTTTTGTTTATGAGTTCGATTAATTCTTTTTTCTCTTCTTCTGAAACAAGACAACAGTTTGCATCATAAAACTTCAATATGTCATCTATGAGTTTTTGGCGAAGGGTTTCTATATCCTTGATATGAAAAACATATTCCATTCGCTCGAAATGCCCAGCATAATCTCCTTTTCCTTTCAAACTCCAGTTATCCGTCATTTAACTCCTCCTCCACCTCCTTTATCAACTTTTCCACCTCATCTAAAAGGCGTTGAACATATTTTCTTTTTACCTCTGCCAACTTTGACAGAAGCATTTCCTCCCTTAAAACCATCTTCTTCTGCCGTGGTGTGGACACGGCCAAAATTCTATCTATTTTTTGTTTCCTTCTTACCTCATTCTGTTCGGAATACATCCCGTTCGTTAATATCTCATTTTCAATCTTTCTCAACTTTTTGAGAAGTTCGACACGCCGGTATAGGCGGTTAACTCTGATTTCCAATCGACTCACAACACTCCACCTCCAGTATATTATACACGTAGTTGCTTATAAAGTTTCTGAATTTACGCATAACTGTCGCCCTCTTCGGAAATTTAAAAAAGGCGTAAGCGTAGAGGTTGCCATCGTTGTCCGGAACAACGGACACAATTATACCGTATTTCAGTGCATTTGATATGCCGTAAGATGTCACCGCTCCGGTGAACGAAAGAACATACTGGTCGTCGTAGTTTCTGCATCGCATTCTGACGCTGGAATTCCACCCGTCAGCCCACAGAAGTTCAAATATTATTTTATCCATTTTGTTCATTTTTCCACCTCCGTGTTTGCGGTTGGCAGGGGTAAAATAGCCCCTTTAGCCCTTTTACCGTATTGCCTCGTTATCATAACCGCAGCCCTGCCAGAAGGGTGAAACAGTATTTTTGTGGATATCATGCTATCACCACCCTTAATCCATTATAAACACACATGTATCCCCCAGATATGTGCCGTCGTGAAATTGTACCAGGTGCAGTATGCATTCCTTTTGCCACTCGTATTGCGACGTATATTCATCTTTGACTATCGTTTCATCACACAACGGGCACTCGAAGGTGTATGGGTTTGTGTTTGTCACATACTCGTATATATCTATCTTCATTCTTTCACCTCACTCTATGGGCCTTATTTCCAGCGTTATCGCTTTTGGCCTTCCGTATTCATCGTTTTGCACCTTGCGGTTTATCACAACATCAGTCCACCCTAACGGCAGTATATCCGTCACCACAAGCAACTTGCTTCCCCTGCCATATATCTTCCTTACAAACTTTTCATCTTTCATTTTTCACCTCCATATAAATATAGAGGAAAGAGGGGGGATTCATTATATCACTTTTTGCCCTTCTTCTTTGGAAGAGGCATTACATCCTTGACGTTGTTGAACTGTATGTCCGCCGTCTTGCCCTGCTTCACTATGACGTATACCAACGCCTTCTTGCCGGTGAGGTCGCTTTTCTTTATGACCTCACCGTCTTCCAGTTTTCTCTGCAATAACGCCTCACACCATCTCCCGGCTTTGCTTCTTGTGCTTATGATGGTTGATGTTGTCCCTCTTACGTGGTTACCGTCTATGTCAAATATCCAGTTGAGGATATCCCTTTCCTCTTCCTCGCCGTTGTCGTATATGGTTATCGTCCTCTTCTCTATATCTATCAGTTCGGCCTCATAGGTGCCCTCATCGAGCACCTCCCATTCCCTTTCCTCATACGTTCCTATTATATCTTCCATTTTTACTCACCATATCCATAATAGACATGGTGTATATATATGTTATCGAAAAAATTTAAGTAGTCATATCATTATTTATAATTATGGCAAAAGGTAAAGGCAAAAGTAAAACCCTGCATTTTAAGTCGAAGAAGGCATACAGGAAGTGGTTGGCGTATAACTGGATACACAATCCCGGCAAGATGAAACGTCCACCTCATAAAACAATCTATATAAGAGGAAAAATGCACAGAGTTAAGCACAGATAACCTCATAAAACAATCTATATAAGAGGAAAATCACAACTACAATGAAATAAATATGCTTTTTTATTATTAAATGAAATAAAATGTCCGCTACTTCTTGCGTCTTGCCCTATCCTTATTTTTTGCTCTAATTTTGCTGGGCTGCCCCCAGCCGCACTCATTTCCTTATTTTTCATATTTTCTCCTGCCATCTCCATCACCAATACTATAATGCGAAGGGGGTATATAAATATTTCGCTTTTAAGCAAAATTAAGCAAATTACTCATATAAAAATTATGCTGCTTAATTATATTTAATATATGCTCACTTCGAGAGAGAAGCGTGTATATCGTTTATATGATGTATATAGAAGTGGGAAATTTCGCTTTTCACTTCAAGGGGATAA
>Ga0190329_1000332_pt1 | contig 14207 bp, 13 predicted proteins | sample 48720423_MG_FD_161655 | JGI IMG/M metagenome (GOLD analysis project Ga0190329, IMG submission 161655) | Hydrothermal vent sediment bacterial communities from Southern Trench, Guaymas Basin, Mexico - 4872-04-2-3_MG | ecosystem: Environmental > Aquatic > Marine > Hydrothermal vents > Sediment ... | reverse complement strand
TCCCCCTTACCCTAGCCCTCTCTCCTCATTGCATTCGGAGACCTTCGGTTCCCTCAAGGGAGAGGGAACTATACTCTATATTCTTGTCTACCGTTTACCGAATATTCCTCTGTCCGCTTCACGCTTTCCGCTTTCCGCTATACGCTTCACGCTGTACGCTCTACCGAATTTATTGTGTAAACAGTTTTTCCAACTTCCTCAATGTTTCCAGTTCTTCTCTTTTTCCCAGTTTGGCACGTGTGATGGCTCTTTCAAGTACTTCTATGCTTCTATCATATACTCTCCGTGCTACGGGGTAAGGATGGCCATCCTTACCACCATGTGCATAAGAATAAATTACAGGGTCCTCATAACTGGGTTTCGCACCATATACTAAATCAGAAACCAGCGCCAGAGCTCTTATGGTTTTAGGTCCTACACCTTTAAGAGATAGGAGCTCTTCAAGATTCTGAGGAACTCTCTCGTATGTGCTTAGTAAAATTTTGCGAAGATTTTCAGGTTTAATATCCTTAATGAGTATGGTATGTCTTCTGGGTAAGTCAGATACCTTCAGCTGTTTCAACTCTTTGATGGTTTTGTCGGGATGTCTAGAAGCCAATTCAGGTAAAGTTTTCCGTGCATCCTCTGCATCCGTTGATGTTAAATCAAGCACGTTTTCAATGATTTTTTCGAAAAAGAAGCCAGTATGAGGTTCCTTAACAAAATTTTCTATTTTCTCTCCAAGCCAGTGATATCTTCGTGCAGTTCTATCTATTTCATTGAGTCCCTGCTGAATAACCGCCCATTTCCCCTCTTTTGTGAACAATATAATATGGTGATATATTTGATACCCATCCTGAAGAAGTGATGAATCCACCTTTGCAGTCATTCTGCTTGCATATACAAGGCTATCACCCTCAATGCCTGTTTTCTCAGAAATAGTTAATATCTCTTCGGGAGTTTTTCTGGATGTCTTACCTTTACCCCCTGCGATAAAGAAACCAAGATCATACTGGATGTCTTTTAAAGCCTCCTTTAATGCCCCACCTGTGGTTGTGGTGAGGCCTGAGGAGTGCCAGTCAAAGCCAAGTAAACATCCAAAAGCCTGAAACCACAGGGGATCTGAAAGACGTTTCAGTAATTCGTCAGGTCCGAATTCCATAACAATTGCTTCAACAATTGCTCGGGAAAGCTTTACCATCCTCTGGAAAAGCCATTTAGGCGCTCTTCCGTAGTGAAGTGGTAATGTGATATAACCTGTTTTCATAGGGGTATAATAAGTCCTTTGCTTTGATTTTTCAAGGGTTTTGGCGTATAATTTAACTATAAAAATGCTTAAAACTCTTTCTTTAACATTTTTCAGGAACTTTGAAAAAAGGGTTTTTGAGTTCCAGGGAGGTCTGAATATAATTAAAGGGAAAAACGGCTCAGGGAAAACGAATTTGCTTGAGTCTATAGCGTATCTCTCATTCCCTCGGTCCTTCAGAGGAGTACTGGATTCAGATCTTGTGATGTGGGGACAGGACTTTTTCCGGATTGAGGGACTTTATCAGGATGATGTGGAGCATCTTATTAATTGTTTTTATTCTTCCAATGACAGGATTAAAAAGATACATGTAGATGAAAAAAAAGTGGATAAGTTATCTAAATTATTTTTTCTGTTTCCCACTCTGGTCTCAACGGATAGGGACCAGGATATTGTGGATGGTCCTCCAGAAAAGAGGAGGAGCCTATTTGATAAACTGATTTCACTGGTTGATATGCATTATTACCGTACTATTAGTGATTACAGGAAGGCTATAGAAAATAAGAATGTATTGCTTAAAGAAAAAAGACAGGAGGAGGTAAAATACTGGAATCGCGAGATTGAAAAGCTTTCTACATATATCATTAATAAACGGACTGAATTTCTGAAGGAGATAGCCATGACCTATGACTTAAAATCTGGTGTATTACTCAAGGGAAAAAAGGCTGATATCAGATATTTTAAAAAGATCGACATTGAAGAGGGGATTCTTGATTCAAAACTTGAAGAGGAACTTGAATTTGGATTTTCAATTTACGGTCCACACAGAGATAGATTTGAATTTTATGTAGAGGGACGGCCTGCAAAGTCAGCAGCTTCGGAAGCTGAAAAAAGGATGATGCTTCTATCGTTGTATTTTGCATTTATGGAGAGGTTTGAGAGGGATAAGGATAAAAAACCGGTTTTAATTCTGGATGAACCCTTGAGTATCCTGGATGATGAGCGAATTGAAGTTTTACTGGGGCAACTTGAATCGCAGGTTTTTATAACAACTCCTCGTTGGGATCTGCAATACGAGGCAAATTTAATAGAACTATGAAAAGGATTAAGGACATATTAAACTCTGTAATTGAAGATATTGGAATCAAAAAAAGAGTGGAAGTAGCTGAGTTTGTGAATTTTGCACAGGAGTTCTTCTTCAGAAATTTTGGAGAGGAAATAACCCACCTTTTTGTGAAGAAGAGGGTCTTATTCGTAGGTGTTAAGAGTCCAGCCTTAAGAACAGAATTGCAGATGAAAAAGTTATATTTAATCAATAAGATAAATCAAGAGTTTGGTAAAGAAGTAATAGAAGATATAAGGTTTATAAGGGGGAAGCAAAATGGCGGAAAATAATGGTTATAGAGCAGAAGATATAAAAATATTAAAGGGTCTTGAGGGCGTCCGAAGACGCCCTGCCATGTACATCGGTGATGTTGGAAAAAGAGGGCTTCATCATCTGGTTTTTGAAATTGTAGATAATGCTATTGATGAATCTCTAGCCGGATTCTGTACAGAGATTCTCGTTCAGATAAATAAGGATGGAAGTGTAACTATCAAGGACAACGGAAGAGGTATACCTGTTGATCCTCATCCTGAAACTGGTTTACCGGCTGTAGAGGTGGTTTTCACTTATCTCCATGCAGGTGGAAAATTTGATTCAAAAGTGTATCAGATTTCAGGAGGTCTCCATGGAGTTGGAGCTTCTGTGGTTAATGCACTTTCTGAGTGGTTAGAGGTTAAGGTAAGGAGGGATGGCAAGATATACAGACAGAGATTTGAAAGGGGAGAGAAGATTACAGAACTTGAAATAATCGGAGAAAGTGAGGATACCGGGACTGAGGTTACCTTTAAACCCGACCCACAAATATTCAAAACTACAGTTTTTGAATACGAATATTTGAAGGAAAGGCTGAGAGAGCTAGCCTATCTTATCAAGGGTGTTAAAATAATCCTCAGAGATGAAAGAACCAACAAGGAAGAAGTCTTCCACTTTGAAGGTGGTCTGATTGAGTTTCTTGCCTATCTGGACGAAGCAAGAGAGGTTATTTCCAGACCATTTTATATGGAAGTGAGTAAGGATGGGGTTGAGGTAGAAATAGCCCTGGAATATACAAATAGCTTCACAGAAAACATATTGACCTTTGCCAATACTATAAATACTACAGAAGGTGGGACACATCTTTCCGGTTTTAAGTCTGCTTTGACCAGAGCCCTCAATGACTTCGGGAAAAATTTTGGATATTTAAAAAATAATAAAAGTTTTTCAGGTGAGGATGTAAGGGAAGGACTCACAGCGATAGTTCATGTTAAGCTTCCTGATCCACAATTTGAAGGCCAGACCAAAACGAAACTCGGTAATGGGTATATTAAGGGTATTGTGGAGTCTACCTTTTATAGCCGATTTTTAAGATTCCTCGATGAGCATCCAAAAGATGCCCAGAAGATTATGGAAAAATGTATCCTTGCCTCGCGTTCTCGCGAGGCAGCCAGGAAGGCAAGGGAACTCACAAGGAGGAAATCCTTCCTTGAATCGGATACACTTCCTGGCAAACTTGCAGATTGTATAGCTGAGGATCCTGAACGTTCCGAGCTTTTCATAGTGGAGGGTGAATCTGCAGGTGGATCTGCAAAACAGGGAAGAGACAGAGAATTTCAGGCTATACTTCCTTTAAGGGGTAAAATACTCAATGTTGAAAAATCAAGCCTTGACAAAGCACTATCCAATGGGGAGATAAAGGCGCTTATTAGTGCCATAGGAACTGGTATTGGTGATGAGTGCGATCCTTCAAAATCACGGTATGGGAAAATAATAATCATGACTGATGCAGATGTTGATGGTTCCCATATCAGGACACTGCTTCTCACACTTTTCTTCAGATACATGAAGCCACTTGTGGAGCAAGGGTACATCTATATTGCCCAGCCTCCGCTTTACAGGGTGAAAAAAGGCAAAGAGGAATGGTATCTACATAGTGACGAAGAGCTGGAAAAGCTCCTCAAGGATCTGGGAGAGGGACATATCATCATTCAGAGGTATAAAGGTCTTGGTGAAATGAACCCTGAGCAATTATGGAAAACCACCATGAATCCAGAAAAAAGGTTGCTGAAAAAAGTGACAGTGGAAGATGCTGCAGAAGCAGACAGACTCTTCTCCATTTTAATGGGTGAAAAGGTAGAGCCCAGAAGACAATTTATCCAGGAGAATGCTAAAAAGGCAGTGAACCTCGATATTTGAAGAAATATGGCTTTACGCCCCTTTTAGATTCTTCGTCGTCCGCCTGAGGCGGACTCCTCAGAATGACAACAAATACTCCATTCTCCAATCGTCTACCGTTTACTGTTTCCCGTCTACCGATTTCCCTGTCATTCTGAGCAAAGCGAAGAATCTCAAGATATAAAACGTATAGTTATTCCCCCTCACCCTACCCTTCTCCCTCCAGGGAGAGGGAATTAAATTTTATTCTCGTCTATCGTCTGCCATTTACCATCTACCGCACTCCCTGTCATTCTGCGCAAAGCGAAGAATCTCAAGATATATTAAAGGTATAATCATCCCCCCTCACTCTAACCCTCTCTCCTCATTCCATTCGGAGACCTTCGGTTCCCCTACAGGAGAGAAGAAATTTTATATTCTCATACTACACTTTACGCTTCATGTCTTTTTTAGATTCTCATTCGTCTACCGAAACTAGGGGATTCCCTAAAAATTAATAATCACATTGTCATCCGTTTCTCCACCCACACCATTACCATTACCGTCCAGTGGATAACCATCTGTTGATTCCACAGTTTTAGAGATGAAGATGTACCCATGGTCTGTGTTTGTTTTTAAAATACATCTAAATCCATCACCGGTGGGCAGATATTCTATGTTATAGGGAATATATGTACTGTCCGCTCTGTAAACCTGAATGTTGGAGCTGTTCAAAGTGTATTCATTCATATTTGTTGTAAATCTCACTGTAATGAGATTATTATCTATATCGAAACTGCTTACTCTGGGATATTCTACTGGAGTAGAATCACTTTTCAAAGTAGTAAATACGAGCTCGTAGCTCTCATCACTTTCTATGATACCATTCCCATCACAATCCAGAGGATTGCCAGCAGTGTCCTTTATCTCAGGGGTTATTTTTAATATATACCTTTCGGCATTTTCAAGGCCCGAAAAAGCCAGAGAAATTCTTAACCTCATGCTCCATGGAGGTCCGACAGTGTCTATACCGGTCACAGTAAGGTTGCCCTGGACAGTGCGGTCTATGTATTTGAGGAGTGAAATCCCCTGTAATAAAGTGGAGGTATCAATATCAAAGTCATCAAATTGTATTTTAATGGTATCTTCCAGAGGTATTTGGTCAGGAAGTGTTCCCAACACAAAATCTACACTATGTAGATTTGGGGAATTCAAGTCAGGAGTGTCTGCATCTGCGGCTGGACCTCTGAAAACCAGATAGATGTCATCGTAGGAGCCATCATTTAAACCATTGTTATTCCCATCAAGAGGATTAGATGAAAGATCCCTCAGTCTATCCTGGATTATATGGAGTATATAAGTGGTAGAGTCCAGAAGTGGAACAAGTGGAGTTATAATCACTCTCTGGGTCTCTCTCTGATAATCCACATCTGTTAAGATATTACCCTGAGTTTTACCGCTGTATGCTGTCAGCTCAAACGCACTACCCAGCTGTGTATTGTCCAGGATTTCATCGAATTTCAGGATTATCTCGTCCTGTATATCATTCTCTATGGTATCAATATCTTCAAACCGGGTGGGGCTTGGAGAAAGGCCGAGCTCAAAAGACAACGTGTGGTAATCAAGGAGATGCGGTGGAGTTGATTCATACTTATCTATTTCACCAAGGTCACTCCCTGGAGAAAGTGGTAAATCTTTAGGGCTACACCCAAATATTAAAATTATTGTTAATATAAGGATTTTTTTCATTTTTCTCCTCCTAAAATCTAATAACTATCTGGACTTTCCAGTTTGTTAAATCAGTTAGATTCGCAAAGTTCATAATATCAAGAGTGGCCCTATCCCATATTGTGAAAGAAGCTCCATAATAAAATCTTGTTTCAGAATGATGTTTTTTGGAATCAGAAGTTCTTGACTCAAGTTGTGTGTCCTGAGTGGTTATTATTGTGCTACTGTCACCATAAGTTGTAATAGTCTGAGGCGGGTGATATCCCTTTATGTTTATCGTGTATTTATCCTGCATCTCATGATATGTGAAGCATGAGCCCAGTCTCAAGTAAATTTCTTTGTTCTTCAAGGGCTTGAATTCTATACCTACCGGAAGGAAGAAATAGTTAATTACAGAGGATTTGAGGCTATCATAAAATATATTTTCTCTTGTTATTTCAGTATAATCATCAGGATCAAGTATCTGGTCATCACCATCGTTAAATGCAAAGTATGTCGAATCTCTCTCAACAACTGAGTACTCTTCATTCAAAACCTCAGAGCTGAACCCAAGGCCTATACCAAATCTAAACATAGGAGAAGCTTTCACTATATTCCTTAAATATAGTGAAAGAATTCTATGGCTCTTTTCAGCTTTGCTAAAATCACGCTCGAAGAAATCTTCTTGATAAGTATATCTGGTGCCGAGAGGCATGTCATCGTATGTTCCTGTGTAGAAGTCTCTTATTTCGTAAAAATCTTCATCTTTTTCCTGATTCTCGGTCATTCCATAAAGAATTACATTAAACAGATTATTCTCTCCCCATGGCTTCTTAAACTGTAGATATGCCTCTACACCGTTACCTGGAAATAAAAATCTTCTGTAATAATATCCCTGAGAACGCTCATTGTGAACCTCAGTTCCTCCTGGATTGTAGTCTGTGATAATATCGTATTCTGTTTTGTGTTCTTCCAGTTCTTTAAGTGTTCTATAGCCCAGAATTATATTGAAGGAAGTGGAATCCTCAAAAACGTACATCCCTCCCAGTGAAGCAATACTCAGGTCTTCGGTATATTCGTGGGAATCGGAACCCAGCCCTTCTTCAGTTTGTATGAGAGTCTGAGAATTAAGATCGTAGGTAAAACTTACAGAATAAAAAGATCCCCATGGGGCAAGAAGACTACCCGGGTTTTTCGTTTTAGTAGAGCTTTTATTTTTATAGAAGGAGGCACCTATAGAATAGCTATCTCTTTTAAGCTCAAGAGCTATATATCCCAGTAAAGAATTATAGGTCTTATTGGCATCTTCTCTCTCATATTTTGAGTATTCAGTATCGGGATTTCCATCCCCATCTGTATCTGTTCGCAGGAGGCTGTCCACTTCTATATGTCCGTTTGTTCCATAATAATTGGGAAGAGGTACCTCATACCCGGAGAGCAGAAAGAGAAGAGCTTCACTTGTGGAGGAGTATGTGTTCTTCATCCCGACAAGGAAATAATCTTCTGTAGTGTCCTTGAAGAAAGTCGAAGTCCCCTTTAGATTAGAGAGTGATGAGAAAAATAGGTTACCGTCAATTTCATGAAGTCTCACTGGGTTCTGGATAATGTCTATAGCATCTTCAAAAATGTAGCCTGTGGAAAGAAGTCTAAAAGACAGAATGCTATCTATCCTCGTAGTTATGTTAATATTTGGACTCTGAGCCTTAATAGAACCAAGCATTGTGAGTATAGATATCACAATTAATTTTTTCATACCCTCACTCCTTTGTTGTATTAATATACCGCCATTGGTCTAATTTTTCAAATTTACAATATCAATCTTGATTAATACAGGTATATGGATTTAAAATTTAACAATGAGCAAACAGGTTATGTTAATATTATTATGCGGTTTAATAGTACTTATGGGCTGTCAGCGACGGGAAGCTGAGCTGGATATTGATCTTCTTGAAGCTCAGGATACTGTGAGACTGATAGACCCTGACCAGGACCTTTCCAACAGCTGGCTCAGTGGTGACAGTACTGTGGTAAAAGACTCAGTATATATTAGACTGCGGGCTATACTGCATAGTGCTCCCAATGGATTTATATACGAAATTCGCTGGAGAATGCTTACTGTGAATGATTCTGTTTTAAAAACCGATAGAGGAATTTTTAGCCCTGAGATTTACTTAGAAGAAGAGCAAAGTAGAAATATTGGTCTTTATATTCCTGTAGATAACTACATTGCATATGGGGCTGATTTAAGTAGCGATGATACACTCAATTATAAGGGCAGTATGAGATGTGAAGTATGGGTATACGGGGCTACACCCTATGAATATGTCATTTCTGATACTTTGAAATTCTGGGTGAATTTCACCCTTGACTGAACAATGGAAAATAACTATAATAAAACACAGTCGGGGCGTAGCGCAGGTTGGATAGCGCACCAGCATGGGGGGCTGGGGGTCGGTGGTTCAAGTCCACTCGCCCCGACCATTAATTTTTTTGTAATTGTTCCAGCTTATAATGAGGAGAGAAAAATAGGTACTTTTTTAGAAGAGCTTCTTAGTATTGTGCCTGTAGAAAAAATTATTGTCATTGATGATGGTTCCACTGATCGTACCTATGAACTGGCTGAGAAAGCCGGCTGTATTGTTTTAAAAAATAAGATTAATTCTGGCAAAGGAGCAGCTCAGAAATTAGGTTTTGAGGAAGCAATAAAAAGGGGCGCCGAATATATCATCACAATGGATGCAGATTTACAACATAATCCGGCTTATATTCCGCTTTTTATTGATAAAATAATGTCGGGGTATGATATTGTTATCGGTTCTCGTTGGCAGGAGCTACACAAGATGCCCCGGGATAGATATCTTTCAAACAGACTAACAACACTGGCTATATCTTTGCTCACAGGACGAAAAGTCAGGGATACTCAGAGTGGTTTTAGAGCAATAAGAAGTGAAGTTTTAAAACAAATCCAATTGAAAACTAACAAGTACGAGACAGAATCTGAACTTCTTATTAAAGCTCTTTTAAAGGGGTTTAAAGTGGGCTATGTGGAAATAGAAGCCAGGTATGGAGATGAAAGTTCTAAAATCAACAGATTTTTGGATACATTGAGATTTTTAAGAATGTACATGGGGTTAATATGGCAAAGAGGTTGATTCTTCTGTCAAATGATGATGGGTATGATTCACCCGGAATACGTATACTTAAAGATGGCCTAAAAGATCTTGGTAGAGTGGTAATATCAGCTCCTCTTCGGGAAATGAGTGCATCCAGTCATTCCATTACATTAAGAAGAGAGATTAAAGTTGAGGAGGTTGAGCAGGACGTTTTTGCAGTTAGTGGTACACCGGCTGACTCTGTACTAATTGCTATTTATGGCATCCTTGAAAAGATGCCCGATATAGTAATCTCGGGTATAAATGATGGGCATAATCTTGGGGAGGATATATTCTATTCCGGTACCGTAGCTGCAGCAAGGGAGGGTGCCATGTATGGAGTCCCCTCACTGGCAGTCTCTCTGGCTTTAAATCAAGATCCTCATAGACACTACGAATCTGCTGTTTATTTCGTTAGGAAAATAGCTCTTGTTATGATGGAAAAGAAGATGCAGGGAGAGTTAATGAATCTCAATGTTCCAAACTCGCCATTTGATGAAATCAAGGGGTTAAAGATAACGCGTCTATCCACAAGGAGATATAAAGACCCGGTTATGAAACTCAGAGAAAATCTGTATGTGATAGGGGGAGAACCTCTCTGGAACAGAGAAAAAGGTACAGATTTAGAAGCTGTCCTTGAAGGGTATGCTTCACTAACACCTCTTTTAAAGGATATGACTGATTATGAAAAAATCGGATTCCTGGAAAAAATTAAGGAAAGAATTACTTGACAGGCAGCTTATAGCCAGGGGCATAAAAGATAAAAAGGTTTTAGATGCCTTTTTAAAGGTGCCCCGGCATGAATTTGTACCTCCTGAGTATATTAATGAAGCTTATAATGATTATCCTTTACCTATTGGATTTGGTCAGACTATTTCACAACCTTATATGATTGCTTATATGATGGAGGCCCTGGAGCTCAAGGGAGGGGAAAAAGTCCTTGAAATAGGGACAGGATCCGGCTATACCACTGCATTGCTTGCTGAGATAGCAAAAGAGGTCTATACAGTAGAAAGGATTGGACCTCTTCTTGAACGTGCAAAAAGGATCCTGAGGGAACTTGGATACAATAATATTTATTTTAAGGAGGGAGACGGCACCCTCGGCTGGTCCGAATACGCTCCTTATGATAGAATTATTGTTACAGCTTCTGCTCCTTCTGTTCCAATGCCCTTATTTGAGCAGCTGGATGAAGGAGGTATCCTGGTAATCCCGGTTGCTTCGGGATTTGGTGATGTTCTTAAAAGAGTGAAAAAAGTTAAGGGCAAGATGTTAGAAGAGAACCTTACATACTGTGCTTTTGTGCCCTTAATAGGAAAATATGGTTTTAGGGAGAGGTAATTTCTCTCAGTCTGATAAACTCTCATTTTAATCTTTAAAGACCAGCCTGTATAATTTCTCTATGCGTTTTGTAGGTATTTCCTGTCAGTCGAGCAATGAGCATTATTATCTTGCTAAAGCTTATGTTGAAGCCCTTGTATTGCATGGGGTTCGTCCACTTCTGCTCCCTCATTTTGATGATGAAATTTTTGTAAACCAGATTGTTAAAGAGCTCCGGGGTTTAATACTTGCTGGAGGATGGGATATAACCCCTGAATTTTATAGTGGCAATTATAGAGGAAAGCGCCATGACCCGGTGAGAGATAGATTTGAGATTCTTCTTGCAAAAAAGATGTTCCAGATGAAAAAGCCGGTTCTTGGCATATGCAGAGGTATGCAGCTTATGAATGTAGCCTTTGGGGGCAGCCTTTACAGTGATGTGAGTGAGATCACCTCCAAAAACCACTGGCAAAAAATCCCGGTGGATAAAACGAGTCACACAATAGTTATAAAGAGAAACACCAGACTCTTTCAAATACTGGAGACAGATAAAATGGAGGTAAATAGTTTTCATCATCAAGCAATCAAAAAAATTGCAAAAGGATTCATAATTTCAGCAGTTTCAGAAGATGGGGTAGTTGAGGCCATAGAACATACGGAACACCCATACTTTATAGGAGTACAATTTCATCCTGAATACATGTTTGAAAGAGCCCCCTTTATTAAACTTTTCAAAAGCTTTGTGAACCAGTGCAATGGTTGAGAGAGTTATAGTAAAAATTAGAAGTGTTCGAATAATTGATAAATTCAGGGAGGATGGTATAGAGTTTATAAAAGCAAAACTCAAGGTATCGCCGATTTCCGCAATTCCTGCGGTCAAAATACCGGGCATTTTGAAAAGAAGAGTTATAAATATTGAGAGGAACTATGTTGCTCCTTACGTTCCTGAAATTGGTGATGAAATTGTTCTTACCAGGGAAGAGACAGAAGTTTTTTCGAGTTATTTTCAGAGAAATATGCTGACCCGAGAAAATCAGTATTTAAAAGTTTCTGTAGATAGTCTTCTTGGATCTCGAATTTCTTCCCTTATATACAAACCACTGGATTTCGAATTTTTTAGAATGAAGCTGCACATTTCAGAAGGGAAGTGGGGGTTTAAAGGTGGTGCTCTGGATTTTGTTGATGACTCAAGATTTGGTTTATGGAATTCGAATTTTAAAATAACTGAATCTGGTTTTCTGGAACATAAATTAAAAAATACTGAATTGCGAAAGAAGTTTATACTCAAGAGAAATCTCCCGCTTCTGGAAGTAAAACTTGAATTGCGTTCTCGCAAGAAAAAGAAGGCGCGAATAAGCCATTATGTAAGCTTCAATGTAAATAATAGTGGTGGTGATACAGTTTTTTACTATCTGTCTGATAGGGGTATAAAGTATGAAAGAGGGACTGTGAGAAGCATACCGTGGCCTTGGGAGAAAACATTGAGATGCGATACCACCGGTATACTACTTTTCCATAAAGAGAAAGAAGGAATAAGCTTGATGATAGGGATGAATCCCTCTGATTTAGAAGTGGTGAATTTTTACAGAACTATAGATGGCCCTGAACTAATTTTTACTTTTAACAGAGAAGAGATATCCAAAAAGAAAATGCTGAAAAGAAGAATTATTTATATCGTGGGAGAAAAGCATTTTCTCGATGAACATAGCTTTTCCGTAGGAGCGAGAGGTATTAACGAGTTTGTGGTTATCTCTTCCAGTGTGAAACCCATCCGGTTCTTTGACGTCAACTTAAAAGATAGTTTAATAAAGATGGAGGCTAAGGAATACAGGATAGATGGGATGAAGCCACTTTATATCGCAAGAATACCAATTAAAAGGTTACAAAGTATGCCGGAGATAAAAGGGGTACATTATGGCTGAGTTCTTTGAACCAAGAACATTCGGCTATGAATGGGAAATAATGCTTTTAAACCGGGACCTTTCTGTTCCTGAAAGGGAAGAACTGCTTGAAATTGTCCATAAAATAAGAAAAGGCGTGACAGGTTCGGAGTCAGGGTTTGACTTTCTTGCGAGAGGCGCTGGCAATATGCTGGAGATTCGTTCAGGAATTTTATGTAACGTTTCTGACTTAATGAAATCCACAGATTCTCATCTTACAAAAACCAGAGAAATATTGAAGAAAAAGAAATTTTTACTTCTACCTCTTGGAACACATCCTGGTATGGGATATGCTGTAGGTTTCCATATCCATATAGGTTCCATTTATGATGTAAAGTTGTCAAAAAGAATTGCAGATTCTCTGATTAAATATGTGCCTATATTTATAAGTATGACAGCTAATTCTCCCTTTGGAAGAGGTGAATATGGAAGATTCAAAAGCTATAGGATGGCATCCTCTGCTGGTTTTATGTCAATTCCAGAAAATATATACGATGACAGACTCTTCCACTGGCAATGGGGACAGGATATAACCCTCACCACAGATGAACATTCAACCATTGAATTCAGAGTGAGTGATTCTCCACTCTCAGAAACCTTTGTTAATGAATATACATCCTTTGTAGCTGCATTTGTTTTCAATTTTAAAGAAGAGAATTTTATTGAACTTAATGAAGAGATTTATGAGGAATATATAATCAACAGGTGGAGGGCTACAAAGTATGGACTTCAAGCTATCTTTAAGTGGGAGGGTAACGAAGTTCCGGTGACAGAAATAATAGAGGATATGATTGAGAGGTGTGATTGTAAAATTATTGGTGGAGAAAAACCTTATTTGATAATGGAAATGCTGAAAAAAAGAAGAACTCAGGCTGATTGGCAATTAGATATTATGAAAAAGGTAAAAGATTCTTTTCAGGTTGCTGATAATATCTCTTCGCTTTTCCTTCAAGGTGATTATTTCCCGGATTACATAGAGAATTCCAATGCTCTTCCTGTTGTAAAGCCGGAAGCTCTGGAGGATTTCATTCTATCCCAAATCGACAAGGAGACACGGTACAGAGATATTTATCAACTGCTTCTTATGCCCTATCCACTACTTGATAAGTATCTGGATAAACTCGTTCTTGAAGGTAAAGTCAAGGTTGAAATGGATCCTGAGAAGGGTAAGAGATATACTAAAATAGAGAGGAAAAATAAGTAAAGAGGAGGATATAAAACGAAGCTTAGATCTCTTCTTTCTTTTTCCGGTGGAACCCTTATTTCACGGGTTTTTGGTTTTCTGAGAGATGCTACAATTGCTTTTTTACTGGGAGCATCACGCTATGCCGATGTCTTTTATGTTGCCTTCCGCATTCCCAATTTTTTGAGAGATATACTGGCAGAAAATGTTATGCAGACTGCCTTTGTTCCCACTTATATAAAGGCAAGAGAAAAGGACTTTCATCCTGAAAAATTTTTGAGAATTATATTTACCATTTTTCTCTGTGCTAGTGTTATACTTACCATACTGGGAATTATTTTTACCCCTCAAATTGTTTCACTTATTGCATACGGTTTCCGAAGAATACCTGATAAATTCGCTTTGACTGTAAAAGTGACCCGTTTTACCTTTCCTTTCCTCATAC
>Ga0190329_1000318_pt1 | contig 14425 bp, 14 predicted proteins | sample 48720423_MG_FD_161655 | JGI IMG/M metagenome (GOLD analysis project Ga0190329, IMG submission 161655) | Hydrothermal vent sediment bacterial communities from Southern Trench, Guaymas Basin, Mexico - 4872-04-2-3_MG | ecosystem: Environmental > Aquatic > Marine > Hydrothermal vents > Sediment ... | reverse complement strand
TGAAGACCATCTATAGAGGTCTTTACAATCACTTCTTCTATCTCTGCTTCATCTATTATCACATTGTAAATGGTTGGTGTTGCTCCTCTGAGGCCAAGGCCAATTGTAGTGGCTCCTTGCGGGTCCATGTCCACAAGAAGGATGTTTTTCCCTTTTAGTGCCAATGCTGCTGATAAGTTTATTGCAGTAGTGCTCTTTCCTACTCCACCTTTTTGATTTGCAATACTTATTACGGACATGGTAGCCCTAAGGTAGTTAGAAGTTATAAATCTTGAGAATTATAAGTTCTAAGTTATAAGTTGTACTCCAAACAGCCAAAAGAATAATAACTTATTTCTTGAAATCCTTGCTCTTCAGGGCTAGTAAGGGGTCAGATTCTTTGTATTCTCAATGGTATGTTACAGAGAGTGATATAAAAGGAAAAGTCGAAAATATTCATGAACCACTCCTCGGCATGAACTGATATTCTTTTTTATCCTCCTAGAAGACCCCATCCGTTAGGGTGGGGTAGTTCACTCTTTTGATATTAAAACGTAAATTGGCCGGTGATCTGAGACTTCCACATCTAAGAGCCATCCATAATCTTTAACCTTTAAAGCACTTCCCCTCTTTATGATGATGTAGTCAATGTTTTCTATATCCACATTGCCCCAATTGAAAGTGTATGGAGGTCTTTCTGGGAATGCATCATAATACTCCGTAAGAAGTAGTTCTATCGCTTTTTCATGCAGTTCCGCATTTGTATCACCTAGGATTATTTCAGCCGCTGGATCTTTTAGTGCCATTTCTAAAAGTTCTTCTGCCTGTAAGGCTCTTTCTTCTGGATAAAGGCCCATGTGGACGTTTATGAGAACTAATCCATTACTCAACACCTTGATTTTTTGAGCTGGTCTTGCCTGCCCAACGCTTTTAAGGTTCCTTTCTTCTATGGACTCTAGTGGCCACCTAGAAAATGTTGCGACTCCATAAGTACCTTCAACAGCAGGGCTATATTCATAATAATACCCAAAATATGCTGACAAAAGAACAGGAATATCTTGGTAACCATTTCCTATCATGCCGCCAACTACTTCCTGACTTGCCATAACATCTGGACTGTAGGTTTTTAGAAGTTTTACCAGCTCGTTTCCATTGAAGGCCCCTTTATATGGGGCAAAACCCTGGTGAATGTTATAAGTCCACACTATGATTTCATCTCTGGTTTCTACGTCTACTGGACGAACGTGAAAAGTGGAAACTACAACGAGAGAAGCAATTATCATGCCAGCTATTGGAACTCCTATCTCTCTCATGTTGGGCCGCTCAATAACCAAAGGCCTAGAAGATAGAGTATAGACTAGTGTACTGGAGAGTATTAAAACTTCTAGATGATCTTCCATAAAGGGGATTCCTATGTCTCTCCCCACATAAGCTCCAATGGCAAGTACTGAGACAGTTACGAAATATAGGGCACCAATAACTCCAAAACGGCCTTTTTTTACACTTTCGAGCAATGCAAGAGCTGAAGTGAGTGCAATGGGAATTCCTACAATGCCAAATGGTGGAACAAAGAGAGCAAACACACCAGCAATCAATAATAGAGGGGTAAATTTATTGCCTGCTAGATATGGTGAAATAAGAATGGCCAGGGCCACTACAAATGAGTATCCCACAAAATGAAGCAAATAGTATGTTTCAAATCCTGAATAGCGCATTATTGCGTTTGGGTAGATAAAACCCAAGTTGAGCAAGGCAGCAAAAGCATAAAGACCAAACCCAGGGCTTTTTAATTGGCCTTTCCCTTTCCATAACACATATGAAGCCCCTAAAATACAAATAACAAGCAAAATCCTTGTATAAATAAAATCAATTGGTTCTCCTCCAACTGCAAGCACCCTGAGCGTTAAGTCCATCACAAGCCCGAGAATAATGTACTTTACTTTAACCTCTTTTACGAGAGATAGAGCTACTGGCAATGCAAAGGCTGCTATTAAGTGAGTATACTCCGTGGCATCAGTTATTAAAGAAGCTATTGCATAAGCAGTTATTATAATTGCGCCTGTCTTTCGCTGCATCTTACCAACAAGGAAGGAAGCAATCAAAAATAAGATTATTCCAAGAGCTGATGGAAACATGACTCCATAGAAAAAGGTTTTTTCAACGCTTGCATATGCCCCTGAAACAAAAATTCTCATAGAAGAGGCCAGTAAAACACCAGCTCCGATTCCTAAGATCATGTTTTCTTGTTTTGATAATTTCATGATAGTTCACCAGAATAGTGAATACACGTTAAAGGATTTAAATCTTTTTGACTTTAGTGCTTCAGTCTACTGCATTTCTTATTCCACACTTTCAGTGAAAGCAATCTTTAAGTATTTCACTCATATAAAATAATCTGGTGATTAAGATGAAAATTAAGGTGGGAATTAACGGTTACGGTACTATAGGAAAAAGAGTGGCTTATGCAGTCTCGAAACAGGCTGATATGGAATTAGTAGGTGTTGCAAAAACAAAACCAGATTTTGAGGCTTACCGAGCTAAAGAGCTTGGGATACCCGTTTATGCTGCATCACCTGATTTTGTTCCAAGATTTGAGAAAGTTGGGTTTGAGATTGTTGGAACCCTTGAAGACCTCCTTGGGAAAGTGGATGTAATTGTGGATGCTACTCCCGGAGGAATGGGTGAGAAGAACAAGGCTCTTTATGAGAAAGCGGGAGTTAAGGCAATATTCCAAGGCGGAGAAAAAGCAGATGTTGCAGAAGTTTCCTTTGTCGCACAAGCGAACTATGAAAAGGCCTTGGGCAAAGACTACGTTAGGGTTGTTTCCTGTAACACCACGGGGCTAACGAGAACTCTGAATGCAATAAAGGACTACATTGACTACGTATATGCCGTGATGATTAGAAGGGCCGCAGATCCCAACGACATCAAGAGAGGTCCCGTTAATGCCATAAAGCCCAGTGTTGAAGTTCCTTCCCATCATGGACCAGATGTGCAGACCGTAATTCCAATAAACATTGAAACAATGGCGTTTATCGTACCAACAACCCTCATGCACGTCCACAGTGTAATGGTGGAGCTCAAAAAGCCCCTTACAAGGGAAGATGTTATTGAGATTTTTGAAAACACCACGAGAGTTCTGCTCTTTGAGAAAGAAAAGGGCTTCGATAGCACGGCCCAGTTGATAGAGTTCGCCCGTGACTTGCACAGGGAGTGGAATAACCTTTATGAGATAGGAGTGTGGAAGGAAAGCATTAGTGTAAAGGGTAACAGACTATTCTACATCCAAGCGGTTCATCAGGAAAGTGACGTGGTTCCAGAAAATGTCGATGCAATAAGAGCTATGTTTGAATTAGCGGACAAGTGGGAGAGCATCAAGAAGACTAACAAGAGTCTTGGTATTTTGAAGTAGAAACCCTTTTATATTTGCTTTTTGGTCTTTGCGCTATTGATAAATTTTGAGTTTCTTTTTAACTTCCTCTATGCTGACCCCTCTTATCAAAAGGTCTTTTTCTCGTGAGGTTTCTCCTTTGATGAGGCTTGCTTCAGCTCCAAGGAGCTTCGAGAAAAACTTTACAATTTCTTTGTTCGCTTTTCCTTCAACAGGAGGAGCTTTTACTTTAACTTTCAATCTCTTGCGCCACTCATCTATCCCATCTATCTCAGTTCTTTTTGCCTTTGGTTGCACATAGATTTGGAGTATTACTCCTTCTTTGCTCTCTTTTATCATCCAACCACCGTAAGGTATTTTAGATATGACGCCTATTTAAACATGAGGGAGCCTAATGAGGAGCCTAGTGGTTTTTGTTATACTTCTTTTTGTGCCCTTAGCAAGCGCAGCTCAGCTAGCATTTGTTGGAAACGAGAGCCTAAGGGAACTCCCTGGCTCTGGAACCTCGGCTGATCCATACCTTCTCAGAGATCTCGTCATAAATGCCACCAATGACACCGGTATCTTAATCAAAAACACCAGTGCATTCATTTTAATAAAAAACGTGAGCATAGTGGGAGAGAACAAGCGCCCGGGAATAATTCTTGAAAATGTAAAAAACGTCAGGATTGAGAATGTACGAATAATTAGATGCAGTTATGGCATTAAGATCGTTAATTCCAAAAACGTTACGATAACTAACAGCATCTTTAAAGGGAACTTATACTGCTACTGGAAAAGTGAATTCGCAGGAGATGCTGACTGTAGGGGAGGGGCAATTTTTGCTGATTATTCAAAAAACCTTTATATCATAAATAATTCCTTTGTTCCACACTCGTATCTTTTCTCGAATATCTATGGAGTACATTTAGTGATGGTCGAGAACTCCACTATTCATGGGAATAGATTTGTAGACTCAGTGAAATGCTATCCTTCTGCAGCATTTGGTGGTTATTGCAAGGGGGCCGCAATTTACTTGGATCGTTCTAAAGGCAACAAGATAGTTAGAAATATAATCTACCTTCCTTCAAGGGAAGGCATGGAATATGCGGCAGAAGTTTATGGGATGTATATTTTTGGTGTTAACAACAGCATTTACTTAAATGATTTCTACGGGAAAGAACTCCCATATTACCCAGATACAGCAACAGGTTTTTACTACATTTTTCCCCGAGTTGGTAGCGAAAACACTTTTCATTCCCCCAAAATTGTCTATAAATTTGGAAACGCGACGTTTGAAGGATTCTTGGGCAACTACTGGTACTCCAACAAAGGATTAGATAATGATGGTGATGGAATCACGGATGCTTCTTTTCTCGTGGATGAATATCCTCTGATACTTTCTTCGGAAAACTACGAGATTATAGGGCTGGTGAAAGAAGATTCAGTGTCAAACACTTCATCTCCCATTGCTTCGTCATCACAAGAAGAAGAGAATTTTGAATATATAAGCTTCTTAGTAGTTATAGGCCTAGTCTTGATATTTCTCTGGAAAAGAAAGTGAATACTTCCAAACTACATCTGGAGGGAATGCACCCTCTTTGAATTTCTCCATAATCTCTCTTGCTTTGGAATATGCAAAATCAAAGGTTTCCTTGTCAATAATACCATAGTTCAGGGCCATCTCAAGCTCATCCTCATCCAAAAGGAAAGTCTCTCCGTTTGGAAAAATGAATATGTCCAGAAAGAGATCGAGCATCTCCAAAGTGTTTTTCTCCCTTTTTGTATAGGCCAAAATATCAATGTAAAGTCCTTTAAAATTACCCTCCGTATCGTAGACCTTTAGCACGTCATAGTTCTCTCCAACAAAGGCAAAGTAAACCATAGTATAACCGTTTTCTATAACCCTAACGCCATTTACAAAAAGCGGAACCAGCACCCCTCTGAACTTTGATTTTGCCACGATTACATTGCCTAAGTCCGCAATGACCTCATCTTCCCTTTCCAGGATTCTGTTAGGGAGTCGTTTGTAGATTAAGTGGATTTTTCTTTTCATGTTCTTCTCTTTGCCTGAGTACGTTAAAAAATTAATCCCTCAAAGGAGTCATGAGTTCAAGAGCCTCGAAAACAAAATGGAAATTGGGTGGATTTGAACTGATTGAAAAAAGGGATAATGGGCTTAAAACCCAAAGATCAGTTCCTTCAACTTTTGTGGAAGCTCCTCTATTCTCACTCTTATCTGTTTCCTCGTGTCCCTGTCCCTTATTGTCACAGTGTTGTCCTCTGGAGTCTGGTTATCTATGGTTACACAATAAGGTGTTCCAATTTCATCATATCTTGCATATCTCCTCCCAACGGTGTCTTTTTCATCATAAACTACTATAAATCCCTCTTTCTGTAGTGTTCGAAAGATCTCATAGGCTATGGTGGTAAGAGGTTCTTTTGCTACTAAGGGTAAAACTGCAACCTCAATTGGAGCCATATCCTTCTTTATCTTTAGATAGGCTCTACCATCTTCATCTATAACTAGTGAATTCTCCAAAAGGAGATAGAAAGGCCTATCAATACCAAAGCTTGGTTCCAGTACATGGGGTACTAACTTTTCACCATGTACTTTTTCTTCCACTTCTTTGATTATGAAGTCCTCTTTTTCAAGCTCATAGCCATCTAGAAATACTTTTCCAATTTTTTCAAGGCCTTCAAATATCTTTTTAAGCTCTTCTTGAGTCATCTCCTGGAGTTTCTGGTTGATAATCTTTGCATTCCCTTTGAGTTTGGGCCCAACTCTTCTCATGTTAAGGGAAACTTTGAGCTTCTTAATTATCTTAGGTTCCTTGTAGTGCATCATAACAGTTAAATCGGCCCCGCTTTCTTTTATATGCCTGCTCAAATCATAATCCCCTCTGTAGGCTATGCCTACGCACTCTATCCATCCAAATCTTTCACTGTGAATTTCCACATCCCATGTATCACTTGAGTAGTGGGCCCTTTCCTCCGGTAACTGCTGTCTGAATCGTATTTTATCCGCTGGAATACCGATATCAAGAAGGATTCTTTTAACCATGGCCATATAGTAAGCAAAAAATGTATTCATAACATATCCTTTTTTAACTGCCTCGTCAAGTGTGAGTTCAATCATTCCGAGGTTTTTAAGTTGGTTCTCTATTGGATAGAATTTTAAAACTTCGTCTTTAACTTCTTCAAAATGTGGATGCTCCTTTTGTTTAGGATTAAAGAAAATCTCCACCTCCGCCTGAGAAAACTCTCTAAGTCTTAACATTCCCTGTCTAGGAGAAATCTCATTTCTATAAGCCTTTCCTATCTGGAAGACCCCAAAAGGTAATTGATTTCTGGCGAAGTTGTTTAAGCGTTTAAAGTTTACAAATATACCCTGAGCAGTTTCGGGCCTAAGATAACCTTTTTTATCTTTATAAGGTCCGATATAAGTCTCAAACATCAGGTTGAAATACCATACATCAGTCAATTCTCCCCCACACTCAGGGCATTTTATATCATGTTCCCGTATTAATTGAGTGAGATGTTCAGCGCTTAGTCCTTCAGTGTCAATCCCAAGTACCTCTTCAACAATGTGATCTGCTCTAAACCTTGACCCGCATTTTTTACACTCAGTCAAGGGATCTACAAACTTTTCCACATGACCAGAAGCTATAAAAACCTCTTCTGGTGTAATGTCAGGAGTTTCAATCTCAAAGAAACCTTCTCTTATGAAAGCTTCTCTAATCTTCTTCTCAATTTTTCTTTTTATTGTAGCTCCAAGAGGACCGTAATCGTAAAAACCTCTCGCTCCACCATAGATTTCAAAACTACTCCATGCAAAACCTCTCCTTCTCATTAAATCCTGAAGGGCCTCATACTTATCCACCATTATCACCACCTTAGTCCATGAAGGTGAATCATCTAAAAAAGTTTTGCCCCAATCTTTGAAAAAATGATAAAAGAGTTGAGCTTCCCCAAGATAAAACCAGACTTGTCAGTTTAGATATTAGCTTAAATTGCTTTTATCTTCTCTTTTAGTCCCATAGAACCCTTCTTAAATAGTCTTTCATCCATTTCGTCTAGTTTTCTACTAATTTTGGGTCGGAACTGCATCCTATCTAGGATGTCCTTGTCTACATCAATTCCCGGGGCATACTCCTCAAGAACAAGCCCTTTCTCTTTTTAGCCAATTCATTCAAATATCCACCCTCTTTTCTTGGGTCAAGAAATGTACCAAGTCCAACCCTAGTTAATACATCAGGTAGACCCCTTGCAACTTCCCTGAAAAACCAAGAGGCTGTTCCAATCGACCAAGTGTACCCTTCGATTCTATTTTCTTGGATCATCTTTTGTAGTGTTGGAGACCAGCCAGGATAAGTAACCAAGATTCTGGACAAAAACTCTTGGGCAAGATCGTTGTATAGCTCCGTTGCAATCTTATCAAGAACTCTCCCTGGAGCTGTTGGTATTGGATTCACTTCAAGAAAGAGCCTTTTGGATGGGCTGTTTGTTTATATCTCTGATAAAGTTTTAAAATAAGGTATTCTGGAGCCACTAAAAGGTTAAAACCTGAAATCGCAACTACTGAATTATCCGGAATTTTCTCAACGGCTTCTTCACTTTTTAATATTTTTCTCATTTTAAACTGTTCTCCCAAGAGCTGAGAAACATTACCAGAAGAATATGGTGGACCGGGCGGGATTTGAACCCGCGGCCTCTGGCTTGCGAAGCCAGCGCTCTCCCAAACTGAGCTACCGGCCCATCCCGATTTTTATCTTTAAGGCCAACTTAAAAAGTTTTCTACACAAATTTTTCCATTCTGAGGAAACAAAGTCTTTAAAAACAAAACATAGAAGTCTGCAGAAATTTAATCTTCTCTTGCCATTTCAATTGCTTCATCTTTTGGCCCAAATCTAACAAAAAATTAAAAATTAGGGAAAAGTTCACCAATCCCACCAGTAAGTCTACCATGGATAGTATGGATAGTAGGGATAGTAGTTTCTAAGCCATGCATAATAGCCCCATGGCCCTCTAAAGAACCACCAACACGCTCCTCTTCCAAAGACCCATCCTGGCCTCAGCCATGGTGGAAGATAGCTGAATGGACCGTTTCCAGGCCAGGGTTTCCACCAATACCAACCCCAACCCCACGGCATCACCACCACCTCCAAGGAGCATTCCGGGGAATGAAAAATGGGCAAGCGGGATCATCAGGGTGAACAGCTAGATTCCAAAAGTCACACTTGCCGTTCTTATAGTGGATGCAATCCTTGTGCCTTGGTGGTTCTGGTATTGGTGGTCTTGCTGGCAGTGGGAATGGAGGATAGTAAGCTTGTGACTGAGGAGTGGGTGGGACTTGAGATTGTTGAGTTGGATAATATGCCTGTGGTGGGGCCTGAAAAGGTTGCGGATATTCGAATGATTGTGGAGCTTCACCTTTGCTTATCTTTTCAACAGCTCCCCTTATTGGGGTTCCCGGTGGAAATGTGTAAACCTTAATTCCTGCAGCTTGTATAGTAGCCATTGCATTTGGGCCAAGTTGAGGAGCAATTACTGCATCAACGCCTTCCTTAATGAGCATTTGCACAACCATTGGACCTGCTCCACCTGGAACATTCATGGCTTCATTTTGGATTATTCTAATGTTTTTAATTTCTCCATTCTCAACATCGATGATTGTAAACGCAGGGGCCCTCGCAAAAACTGTTGCAACTGTGTCTTCTAACCCCCCACTTTTTGAACTTGGTACTGCAATTTTCATGAGATCACCTCATTATGTGCATATGCAAAAAAAGTTAAAAATTTTATTGGACAAATTTGGGAAGAGTGTTAGGATAGTAGTGAAGCGTTTGTAGCAGTGTGAAGAGTGAGCATGATGCATTAGAAGCTGTTAAGAAGCTTCTTCACGAAGTTGAGAAGGATGATTTGATCTCCTCGCCTTGAAGGAGTTCTCAGAACTAACACTTTTTTATATAACCTCGCTTTGAAGAATTAAGGAAAATGAGGAACCAAAGGTTCTGCTAAAGAGGGGATTGGCCACCACGTAGGGTCTTCACCCATACTCATAAATCAGCTCTACAAAAGGTTTAAAGCTAGAGCTTCGACATATATCTCAATATAACACTCATTAATTAATAAGGTCATAGTAGTGAGGTTTGTGTTTAGGAAACAACTACTTCAGGGGGTGATTGACTTGGGTAAGGTGCCTGGAGATCTTCTGAGGAAGTACGTGTTTAGGAGGACTGGATCGAGAAGGGACGACGTCCTCGTGGGGCCTCACGAGGGTGTCGATGTCTCAGTGATGTCTGCCGGTGGCGATATCGCCATCATCGCTCACTGCGACCCCATAGTTGGTGCTTTAAGGAGGATTGGGTGGTTAGCCGTAAACATTGCGTGCAATGACGTGGCCACAGCTGGTGTGAGGCCGAGGTGGATTTTGCCCACCATTCTGTTGCCTGAGAAGTGGGACGAGGGGATGATTGATGAGATAACCAAGGACATCGACAATGCCTCAAAGGAGTTAGGTGTGGCTGTCGTCGGTGGGCATACGGGCTACGCAGTGGGTTCCTCAAGGCCTATAGTGGTGGTTACAGCTATGGGCATTGGCTTAAGGAGTGAGGTGATCACTTCTGCGGGGGCAGGCGTGGGGGACTTAATCTACATAACCAAGGGTGCAGGTATTGAAGGCACAGCCATCTTAGCAAGTGACTTTAGAGACGTGCTGTTTGAGAAAGGTGTGAACGAGGAATTGATTAGGAGGGCTGAGACATTCATGGAGGAGATTAGCGTGGTTAAGGAGGCGCTGGCCCTATCAGAGGCTAAGGCGGTGACAGCGATGCATGATGCGACGAGGGGAGGGGTCGCGGAGGCACTGGCCGAGCTGGCCGCAGCATCAAACAAAACCATCGAGGTTTGGGAGGACAGAATCCCCATCAGGCCTGAGACTAAGGCGTTTGCTGAGGCTCTAGGCTTTGATCCCTTATGGATGATTAGCTCTGGAACGTTGGTATTCACAGCACCTAAGGAAAGAGCTGAGAGAATTAGGGAAGTGACGAACAGGTTAGGCATTAAGTGTGCGGAGATAGGTGAAGTGAGGGAAGGAGGGGCTGAAGTATTGATCCACAGAGACAGGGGGGTAGAGAGGATTAAGAACCCTCAACCTGAGAGGGATGAGCTCGCTAGGCTGTGGGAGATTTACCCAAGAGTAAGTTGACCTTCTCTCCCGTCGTGAAGGACGAAGCTTTCAGGTTGTAATCGTGTAGTGTGCGCTGTGCCTAAATTGGCTTTATAACACCCCTCTCATGCATTTGCTTCTGTTTGTGAACTTTGAACCCATAAGACTCCATAGCATGAATATCCTTGGACTGGAGCTCTTTAGACTTTGACTCCTTGAAAGCGTTCAGTAACACCATCGGAGGCATTAAACCAAGAGTGAAAACAGACAAAATTTCTTCATCTAAGTTTTTCTCATATACGTCTAACCTTATTTTTTCTCAAGGGTAATATCTTTCACTTTTTTTGTATTCTCATCAAAGTCTATTATAGCATAATGTCCTCTTGATAGGGGTCCAGGGTTTACAATAAGGGTTCTTCCGATCTCATCTATACCCATGGCCTCATGTATATGTCCACATATAACCAGTGGAGGTTGCTTTTCTTCAATAAACTTTCTTAAGGATTTGCTTCCTGCATGAGTTCCAACAAAAGTTTTGTCGACTTTAGTGTTCCTAGGTGGGGCATGGGAAAGCACTATATCTCCATCTTGGTAGTTTTCAACTAAGATTTCCCAGATTTCATTTTCACTGAGCTCCCATATTGTTGAGAAGGGTGTTATGTTTGAACCTCCTATCCCGATAATGCCGACATTTCTAAATTCTACCCTCTTGCTGTGGAGGCTAACTTTGAGCTCTTCAAGAAGGCCAAGAACATCCTTACCATCGCAGTTGCCCATCACTGCATAAAAAGGTCTTCCAACGGCTATAAATTCCTTTAAAATGTTATACGCTGCTTCTCTTCCTCTAAAATGAGTTAAATCCCCTGCTATTAATATGAGATCAAAATTTTCATCCTTAATGTGCTCTAAAAACTCTTTAACTTTATTTCCTCTTCCATGAATATCCGTCACTGCAATGAGTCTCATCCCACCACCAATACAAAATATGCTATGAAGCTTAAATCATTGGCGGTTAAACTTTAAAAATCAAGCCCCATTTCATAAATGTATGGTGAAGGAATGGAAGGAAAGACTTAAAGAAGAAGGGATTCTTAAGGTTGAGGAATTTATAATCGAAGTCACCATAGACTCTGAATGTCCGTGCAAAGACGATGTTGTCTATCCTGCGGTACTAATATATGACACAAAGAACGAAGAATTTTACTATCTTGACGAGCCCTTCGAGCCCGTTAATAACTTTAAAGAAGCACTGGAACAGATTTTTGAGTGGTTTGAGAAGTATAAAAATGGAGAACGACCTTTAATGAAAAGAACTCCCAAAAAGGCCGCTCCGGAAGATGTAGTGCAAAGATTTTTGAATGTTGTGAAATCCCTTGACTAATCACAAAAACTTTAAGCCCTCATCCCAATGCCCACTGGAGGTGCAAAACTTGGATCCCAAAAAAGCAGTTCTTAAGGAGTCATCAACCGAAGGTATTAAAGAACTTCCAATCACGGGCCCTTGGCTTGAAAATGTGGACAGTTTAGAGGAGATTATCAATTACTATGAGAGGATAGGTTTTCAGGCTACTCATTTAGGAAAAGCTATCGAAATTTGGAAGAAAGTTGAAAAAAAGAGAGAAAATGGTGAAGAGGTTAGAGTTTTCTTGGGCTATACCTCCAATATAATTTCCTCGGGTGTGAGGGAAATAATAGCCTATCTTGTCAAACATAAAAAGGTCGATGTGATTGTAACAACAGCTGGTGGAATAGAAGAGGACTTTATAAAGGCCTTAAAACCATTTATTCTTGGAGATTGGAGTGTTAATGACGCTGAGATGAGACAGAAAGGTATAAACAGGATAGGCAATATCTTTGTACCCAACGACAGATACGTAGAGTTTGAGAAGTATATGATTCCCTTTTTTGAGAGGCTTTTGGAGATTGAGAAAAGAGAAGGAAGACCTTTAACGGCTAGTGAAGTTATTTATAAGCTTGGAAGATATATGGATGAAAAGCTTGGGAAAGAAAAAGAAAAAAGTGTTATTTACTGGGCATATAAAAACAACATTCCGATCTTCTGTCCAGCTCTCACTGATGGATCATTCGGGGATATGCTCTACTTCTTCAAAGAAGAGAGAGGGGATAGGGAGCTTATCATAGACATCGCCAACGATATAGTTAAGCTCAACAACCTCGCAATTACAGCAAAAGAAACAGCTTCAATCATTTTAGGAGGTTCCCTTCCAAAACATGCAATAATTAATGCCAATCTTTTTAGGGGCGGGACAGATTATGCCATCTATATTACCACAGCAATACCTTGGGATGGTTCACTTAGCGGAGCTCCACCAAGCGAAGGGGTAAGCTGGGGCAAAATAAAAGCAAAGGCGGATTATGTGGAGATATGGGCCGATACTACATTAGTGTTCCCGATTTTGGTATGGATGGTGATGAAAGAATAAGTTTGCATTTAGACTGCAAACTCTTTTTAAATTATTGTGCACTTCAACTGCAAAATCTTTATAAATATCTTTGTAGTATTAGTACACATGATGGAACTTCAGAACCCATGGTGGCTTGGTGAACCAGATAGGGATTGGGAGGCATTTGAAAAACTCACCTATAGGATATGGCCAGATTGGATTGAAAATCTCTCCCTGAGGCCGTTTTCGCTTAACTTCGTAATTGGACCAAGAAGAGTTGGTAAAACTCTTGGAATAAAGCTCCTTATTCGTAAACTCCTTGAAAACGAGAAAAACCCTTATGCAATCTTCTACTTCAGCTGTGATGTGCTTGAAAGTTATAGAGATCTGCTTGAGGTCCTAAACGACTACCTCAAGTCGAAGAAAAAACGAAAGATTAAGAGGGCCTTCATATTTCTCGACGAGGTCACACTTGTTGAGAGCTGGTGGAGGGCCCTGAAGTTCTTAATCGATAGGGGTGAACTAAGGAATGATGTAGTCACAGTCACGGGGTCTATCTCCCTGACCATTGGGAGACATTTCGAGACATTTGGGGGTCGAAGGGGCAATGGAAGGACAATCAGGGTTACGCCTCTAAGTTTCCGAGAGTACTATGGTCTTTTTTATAAAGAGTTCTTCCCCCTCAAAGCAGAGGAGGTTTTTGAGGACTACCTTGAAACTGGTGGGTATTTAGCTTATCTCAACGGCGATTTGAAAGTTGAGGAGATTGTGGGATTTCTAAAGGCAGACTTGAAAGCCTTGGATCGCTCAACAGATTTAGCGAGGGACATTATGGGAGCGATACTCGACAAGGCTCCATCTCCTGTTTCATTCAACTCGATAGCCAAGGCAGTCGGAATTTCTCCTCACACGGCTAGGGATTACGTCGAGCTCTTCGAAGCTTTTCACATTCTCCTCCAGGTGCTCTACCTCGGTGGCGATGGTAAGGTTTACCCAAGGAAAGAAAGAAAGATTATTCTCAGAGATCCACTTATTGCTAAGGCAATAGGAATGTGGACAAGAAGGACCCTTAGCATAGACGTGCTCTACGAATGGCTTGTTCAGGAGCATTTATACAGAAAGTTCGACGAAATCTTCTACTACCGCAACTCATACGAGGTAGATGCAATTGCCAATGGGATTAAGGTTGAAGTGAAATCAGGAGAAAAAAGGGGGCGCTATCCCAAAGATGTGAGGGTTCTCTCCGGTAGAGACGTGCCAGACTTTTTGTATAACATACTTTCCTACAAAGATAGTTGGGATTAAATAACATCCAGTGATGTCAGAGTGGAAGTAAGGGTCCCACTATTTTAAGTTTTTGGTACCCTAAGTTTCCCAACTTTCAAAAGGCATGGGAAAATATGAAGTAGTGCAGAGATCTAATACAACGTCACCCACACCTCTTCTCCCTCTTTATACCCCTCACTGTCCTCTGGAACCTCTATGTAACCATTACTTTCT
>Ga0190329_1000317_pt1 | contig 14444 bp, 11 predicted proteins | sample 48720423_MG_FD_161655 | JGI IMG/M metagenome (GOLD analysis project Ga0190329, IMG submission 161655) | Hydrothermal vent sediment bacterial communities from Southern Trench, Guaymas Basin, Mexico - 4872-04-2-3_MG | ecosystem: Environmental > Aquatic > Marine > Hydrothermal vents > Sediment ... | reverse complement strand
AGGATGTCTGAAACCAAGCTGCCGGGAATGAAGCATTTGTCTGGGAGCCAGACTCTTTTTTTTGCGGTATCTTCTGGGTTGATATATCCGGTCACCAATCAACGGGTGCTCAATGGCATAAAAATGCACCCGGATTTGATGAGTTCTGCCGGTTTTTAAAAGCGCCTCAACCAGACAGGCACTCTTAAACCGCTTTTTGATTTTCCAGATTGTTCTGGCGGGTTTCCCATCTTCATGATTTATGGCCACCAGTTTTCTTTTTACCGGATGCCGACCAAGGGGAAGGTTGATTTCTCCCTGATCCTCAGGAAAATTTCCGGAAACCAGGGCGAGATACTTTTTCTCCACACGCCGCTGTTTGAATTCTTTTTGCAGGAACTGTAACGCCGCTTTAGTTTTAGCAACGACCATCAAGCCGCTGGTATCTTTATCCAGCCTGTGAACAATACCGGTTCTGAATCGATCTTCTCCGACCCCTTTTATTTTGGGTTCATGAAACAACACTGCATTCACAAGCGTTCCGGTCAGATTTCCCGGTGCCGGATGGACTACCATCCCCGGCTTTTTATTGATAACCATCATATGATCATCTTCAAATATAATATCCAGATGTATATTTTCAGGAAAAACCGTAGCGTCAATATCTGCCTCAGGGATAATCCCAGTAATGATATCACCTGATTTTACCCGAAACCCCGGTTTCTTTTTTTTATGATTAACAAGGATATCGCTGTTATTTATCAGAAGTGCGGCCCTGCTTCTGGAACAGGTTTTATAGAAATGGGTGATGACCCTATCAAGGCGGGTATCTTTTTGATCATCATCTATGTTAATATTTACTTTCATGAACCAAAAAAACCGGCGAACTATTTATTTTGCCCGCCGGTTTTCAAATTTGTTTAATAATAAAGGGGGTTAGTCGAAAAGGCTCTCAATCTCCTGCATCATTGCTTTTTCATCAATATCTTTAGCAGTAGACAGCTCTTGAACCAATAAATTCTGAGCCGTATCAAGAAGTTTGCGCTCACCAAAGGAAAGGTCTTTTCCAAGCTTTAACTGGAAAAGATCTCTGAAAACTTCAGCAACATCATAAATAGAACCGGTTTTAATTTTATCCATATATTCCCTATATCTTCGATTCCAGGTCTGGTTATCGGCACCTTGTGCTTTTGCCTGCATAACCTTGTAGACTTCAGGAACCTCTGTTTCAGGAATGACATCTCTTAGGCCCACTGATTCCACGTTTGAAGTTGGAATCATGATCACCATACCATTTTCCACGATCTTCATCATGTAAAAATTCATGGTATCACCATTTATCTCCTTGCTTTCAATTGACTCGATGTAGCCAACGCCGTGTGCAGGATAAACAGCCAGGTCGCCTTTGGAAAATTCTTTTTTACTTGATGTTACTTTTTTTACCTTGGTTTTTTCACCCATTAGATAACCCACCTTTTTTTAAAAACAATTAGCCCAATCTAAGCAGTGAACCATATTTTAACAATATTGTCAATAAAATAATTTTTATGGAAACCTAAGTATACAGAACAATCCCACCTGAAATTATTGAGCTTTTCAAAAATAAGATAAGAAATTTATTTTACGATAACCGCTTAGCGGTTGGTATTCATTAAATTCATGGCAGAGGTCACACCCTTTTCAAGAATATGAAGACAGGCATCCCTTGCAGTGTCGATACAATGATCCAGTAGTTTTATTTCTTCAGGAGAAAAATGCCCCAAGACATGCCCTGTTACATCCTCTGTTGATCCGGGATGACCGACCCCTACTCGAATCCGGATGCAATCCTTTTTACCGAAAGCATCTATAATGGATCGCACCCCGTTATGTCCGCCATGACCACGGCTTTTAACAATTTTAATTTTCCCGAAAGAAAGATCTATATCATCATGAACAATAATGATATCTTCCATACCAACTTTATAATATGAGGCAAATTTATGGATGGGAAACCCACTTTTGTTCATATAGGTTAACGGCTTCACAAGAAAGACGTCTTTGCCTTTAATCTTTGCTTTCACATACTTAGAATCAAAACGGAATTTATCAATCGTAAGGCGAAATTTTGAAGCCAGCGCTTCAACGACTAAAAAGCCGATATTATGACGGGTCCGGGTGTAATTCTCACCGGGATTACCCAGACCCGCAATAATTTTAAATTTCGAATCCGACATCTACAAGGGGATTACTCTTCGGAAGTCTCTTCATCAGCAGGAGTTGCTTCAGCTTCACCTTCTCCCTCTTCCATGAAGTCTTCTTCTTCAACTTCTTCCTCTTCAACGGTCGGTGTACCAATTGTAACCACTGTAAAGTTAACTTCATGGGGAATTTCAATATTCTCACCCAGGTCAATGTCTTCAATATGAACTGAATCACCAACCTCAAGATCGGTAATATCAATCTGAATGCTGGAGGGTGTATCAGCTGGTTTACAAACCACGTCAAGTTCACGTCTGATAATTTGAAGAAGCCCGCCCTCTTTGACGCCTGCGCTTTCACCAATTATTTCAACCGGAATACTGACACTAACCTTTGTGTCCATATCAATTTCGTGCAAATCAATGTGCAGATAATTCAATCCAAATGTATCCATCTGCGCTTCCTTAAGCATGGCAATTCTTTTTTTCCCAGAGGAATCCCCTGCAACCTTAAGATTAAAAAAAAGGCCGGTTGAGCCATGCTCTCTGATGATTTTAATAAAATCGGTGGTTTTAATGGAGAGCATCTCAGGATCTGTTTTTGCCCCGTAGGCAATAGCAGGGATAGCATCGCTGCTTCTTAATTTTCTGGCTGCGCCTTTACCCTTAGTGTCTCTTAATTTTACATTTAATTCAATTAATTCCAATGTTCTTTCCTCCGTAACTGCATGCATGCATGCTTAAATACTAATATATCAATTATTTTATACAAATAGAGAATTTACAGAATCGCCCCTGTAACTACGCATAATCGCCTCACCAACCAGTTTGGCAATAGACAGCGTCTCAATTTTGTCGCATTGTTTTGCTTCTTCTGACAGAGGGATGGTATCTGTCACAACAAGAGAGCTTAAAGATGATTTGTTTATTCGATCAATAGCCGGACCTGAAAGAACGGGATGTGTACAATACGCATGAACCGCTTTTGCGCCCTTGTCCACGATAACAGTTGCAGCCTCTGTCAACGTCCCTGCCGTATCAACCATATCATCAAGGATGATCGCTATTTTATCTTGAACATCGCCAATGATAGCCATGGCTTTTGCCTGATTCGGTGCGCTTCTCCTTTTATCAATAATGGCAAGACTGGCATTGAGTCGTTTGGCATAGGCCCTTGCCCTTTCTACGCCGCCTGCATCAGGTGATACAACAACCAGGTGTTCGGGATGACGCGTTTTAATATCATCAATTATGATTGGAGCCGCATAAAGGTTATCCACCGGACAGCTAAAAAATCCTTGAATTTGTCCGGCATGCAGATCCATTGTTATGACTCTGTGAACACCTGTATTTTCAAGAAGATCTGCAATTAATTTGGCACTGATGGGAACCCTGGGGGATACTTTTTTATCCTGGCGTGCATACCCGAAATAAGGAATAACCGATGTGATCCTACTGGCAGAAGACCGTTTGAACGCATCAATTAAAAGCAACAGTTCAACAAGATTTTCATTCACAGGATTACAGGTAGATTGAATCACAAAAATTTCCTGTTTCCTGACATTCTCCTGGATTTCAACCTGAATCTCTCCATCACTGAAACGGTTAACTTTTAATCGTCCTAATGGTTTTGCAAGATATTCCGAAATCTTACCTGAAAGGGCAGGATTCGAATTACCCGCAAAAATTGACAAGCCATTCATAATCAAATCTCTTTTTCCATTATAAAAATTAAGGTTATTAAAATATGGCTGGGGCGAGAGGATTCGAACCTCTGAATGCAGGGATCAAAACCCTGTGTCTTGCCACTTGACGACGCCCCAGTACAATCAAACTCACACTTTTTAGTTAAACGAGGAGAGGAATACGTTTCTTTTGCTCGTGGCCCATTTTTTCAAGAGCCTTTTGTATCCCCTGTTTGCATTCTCTCGAGCTGAAAAAAGAGCAAAAAGAGACGAGCCGCTTCCCGTCATAACCACTCTTCTCTTCAGCAATAACTCCATCTCTTCTTTTGTCTCTCTGATCTCAGGATAGAGCCTGCACGCCGATTCTTCAAGATTATTGTGCATCTGATCCCTTACATCAAATTCCTGCCCCCGTAACGGTACATTCAAACCAGTCTTCATATTATATTTTTGATTTAATGTCAATCTAAAATCAATATTTCTATATACTTTTGCTGTTGAAGCGGCAATCCCCGGATCACACAAAACAAGATGATACGATCTCAGATTCAGCACTTTTTTAAGTTTTTCTCCAACGCCTTTTGCAATTGCAGGACTTCCAAAAATAAAAAAAGGAACATCTGCACCAAGGGCCAATCCCATCTTCATCAGTTCTGCCTTTGAAAAAGGCATCTTGTAATAAGTATTCAAAGCAGTTAAAACGGCGGCGGCATTGCTGCTTCCACCTCCCAGTCCCCCACCCGGGGGAATCCTTTTTATAATTTTAACGGAAAGGCCTTTTTTTTCTTCACAGCCGTTTGTTTTCAAAGAATGATAAAACAATACCGCTGCTTTATGGGCAAGATTTGATTCATCTTCCGGCACATCCGGGTGATCACAGACAATTGATAATTTTTTTTTTGAAAAATCAATATAAATATCATCCCACAGATCGATCTGTGTCATCAAAGAATAAAGATTATGATATCCATCCTTCCGTCTGGAGGTCACATATAAAAACAAGTTTATTTTTGCAAAGGATTTAACCTTTTTTATCAAGATTTCGCCTCAACAAATGCCAGCTTGAGTTCACTGAGCAGGACCTTAAGCAACTTGTTTTCATCCTCAGTTAAATTGCCTTTGGTTTTTTCTTCCAACATGGCGATCATCTCTATGGTGTTTTTTGCAAGGCCAAAATTGATGGATTTCTTCCCAGTTGACGGTTCTTCAACCTTGCCAAGCTGAACCAGTCCTGATGAATATAATGACAAAATAAAACTTGAAAAATCAATTTTTAACGGATCTTTTGCCCCGGAAGGGGCATCACTCATTGTAAAACCATTTCCTTCAGCCATTTTCGTTCTCCTTGAATAAATTATTCTATCGTCCAATGGACATCAAAATGATCTTTTGTCACTGATGCAAGGTACCCGTCAAAATAAAAATTTTCAACTAAATATTTTTTACCTGAATATTGAACAACTAAATTTTCATCATCAATAACCGTTTTTATTTTTACTTTTGGCAGGCCCCGCATCCCATCCGTTGTTTTTTTTAATACGGCTTCTTTTGCTGTAAAACCTCTAAAAAAAATAATGTTTTTATCCTGATTCCTGAAATGCACCCCCTCTTCAGGGTCAATAATTCTTTCAAACAACGCATCAGAAACATTTTTAATCCGCTCTATGTCAATCCCAACTCTTTCTGTTGAGACAACGCCTGCCACAAAGTCAGGTTTATGACTGACAGACCAGCAGACCCCGTTTGATGGCACAGGAATTCCCAAAGCATCTTTTTCACATATTTCCAGATAAAGCTTTGATTTTAAAGAAGATTCCTTCGTACTTTGCCTGGCAAACCGACTTAAGGCAACCCCCTTATTTTTACCTTTCAAGACTTTAATTGTTTCTGGCACTTTTGTAATAACCGGATATAAAAAAATAATCAGCTCTCCTTAATTTTCCAGTTGAATCAGGATATCTGCAACCGTTGCGCCTTCCCCTTCCTCGTGGACAAACAAAGGGTTAATATCCAGTTCTTTTATCATGGGATGGTTATCTGCCATGGCTTTTAACGAAACAATATGTTTTTCCAGAGTTTCAATATCTGAGGCTTTTTCTCCTCGCAATCCTTTAAGAATCGGATATCCCTTAACGCTCTTAACCATTCTTCTTGCCACGTTCCGGCCCATGGGAGACAATCTAAAGGCAACATCTTTATAGACCTCAACAAAGATACCGCCCAATCCAAACATAACGGCATGTCCGAAAACCGGATCTTTTGATAATCCCAAGATCACCTCCTTACCTTTAGGCGCCAGTTTCTGAATCAGGATACCCTCTATGTGCGCATCAGGGTTATAGGCTTTGGCTTTTTCCATAATGGTTTCAAATGCCTGTTCAACACCTTTGCTGTCCTCAAGGCCTACCATGACGCCACCGGCATCGGTTTTATGCAGGATATCAGGGGAAACAATCTTCATGACAACCGGATACCCCATCTGGTCGGCAATTTTACAGGCCTCTGTCTTATTTTTAGACAATTCCATTGGCAGCGTATTAAATCCATAGCATTGAAGAATTTTATTTCCATCCAGTTCGCCTAAAACCATTCTGCCTTCTTTTAAATATTGATCGATAATCTTTTTTGCTGTGGCAGTATCATAGGTAAGATTAAATTGCGGCAATATTTTTCTGGAAGCCCACTTCATTCCTTCCCTTAAAGCGCCCAAAGATCTGGCAGCACTCTCAGGAAATTGATACACGGGTATTTTATGCTTCTGTAAAAGCTTAACACCATCTGATACATCCACAACCCCCATAAACGCGCAGACAATTGGTTTTAACGTATTCCTGGCAATATTCACAATGGCTTCTGCCGTGCCAATGGCATCGGTCATAGATTGAGGGGTTAAAATAATTAACACCGCATCCACACTTCGATCGCCTAATACAGTGGCCAACGTATTTTCGTACCGATCTTTTGCTGCATCTCCGATCACATCTACAGGGTTATAAAAATTAGCGGTAGGCGGCAGATATTTTTTTAACTCTTTAATGGTCTCTTCTGAAAATTGGGCAAGTTTCAATCCGGATTGCTCACTCATGTCTGTTGCAATAATTCCGGGTCCGCCTGCATTTGTGATAATGGCAATCTTATCCCCCGTCGGATATTTGTTGGCCGCAAAGGCCTGGGCATAATCAAATAATTGATTGACCGACACACACCGTAAAATTCCCGACATAGTAAAAATTGCATCATACAAGGCATCAGAGCCTGCAAGAGCACCGGTATGAGAAGCAGCAGCCTTTGCACCGGCAGTTGAAGAGCCTGATTTTATAGCAATCACATGGGTAGGGTTAGTGCCAGACGTCATTTCTCTCACTTCTGATATAAATTCTTCTGCCCCCCGGGACAATTCCTCCATATAGATCATCACCACATCTGTATCCGGATCATTGTAATAATATCTTAATAAATCCAGTTCATCCACATCTGCCTTGTTCCCGATTGAGATGAATTTTGAAAACCCAAACCCTTTGTCTGCCGCATAATCAAGAACCGCGGTACATAGTGCACCACTTTGAGAAATAAATGAAACATTTCCCGGTGCAGGCATTCGCGCTGAAAAGGACGCATTCAAAGATACTTTGGGTGATGGATTAATCACACCCAGGCAGTTCGGTCCCACCAGTCTTATTTTGGCAGTTTCACACAAAGCCTTGATTTCTTTTTCAATCTTCGCCCCTTCACCCCCCACTTCTTTAAACCCGGCAGAAACAATCACCATCCCTTTGACACCCTTTGCGATACAATCTTCCACAGCATGTAAAGCCGCTTTGGGGGGAAGAATAATCATCGCCAGATCAATGGGATCAGGAATAGCTGTTATACTGGCGTAACACTTGACACTTGACACGGATTTTGCATTTGGATTAACCGGATAAAGCGTTCCCGTATAGCCTCCGGATAAGATATTGGCAAAAATATCATGCCCCACCTTTCCTTTTTGAGTTGACACCCCAATCACTGCTATGGTTTCAGGTGCAAATATTGCATCCAACCGATCCATTCTTCTCCCCTCCCTTAATCTGAAAAAGTATAAAATCCAACTATCTGAAAAGATACAAAAAAAAATTGCCGGGGTCAATGACTATTGACCCCGGCAATTGGTTGTCTGCTTTTATTGTTTATCTTATTTTTTAAACACTATTAAAGACTTAGCTGTGCTGATTTTAGTGTATTTTTCATGAGCATGGCAATGGTCATGGGTCCTACCCCGCCTGGGACAGGTGTTATGGCGCCTGCAATCTCTTTGGCTGCTTCAAAATCCACATCGCCTTTAAGAATTGCCTTTCCTGTCTTCTCATTCATTCCCACCCGGTTAACACCCACATCAATAACCGTTGATCCGGGTTTGATCCATTCGGGTTTTACAAGATCAGGAACGCCAGCTGCTACGATAAGAATATCCGCTCGTTTGCAATGGGACGCAAGATCTTTGGTCCGGGTATGAACGATGGTTACGGTGCTGTTGGCTCCCACACCTTTTTGTGCCATCATCATGGCAATGGGTTTACCCACAATATTGGATCTTCCCACAACAACCACTTCAGCACCTGAGGTTTCAGTGCCGGATCTTACGATCATCTCCTGAATACCGGCTGGTGTACAGGGAAGAAATCTTGCTTCATCACCACCGATCATCAACCGTCCGACATTAACGGGATGGAATGCATCCACATCTTTATCCGGATCGATAGCCACCAGCACTTTTTTTTCATTAATATGTTTTGGCAGCGGCAGTTGAACAAGGATACCGTGGATATCGGGATCATTATTATATTTGTCAATCAATGCCAAAAGGTCTTCTTCGGAAAGATCTTCCGGCTGGTCATCTTGAATTTCATTAAATCCAACACTGATAGCAGTCTTGACCTTAAGTGTAACATAACTGATGGACGCAGGACTTGACCCCACAAGGATGGTTACAAGACCCGGTACCTTGCCATATTTTTCTTTCATCTGAACGACTTCCTCTTTGACTTCAGCGAGGATCGTCTTTCTTATCTCAGTTCCACTAATAATTTTCGCAGTCATATTTTTTTCTCCTGATTATTTAAAATACACCCTGTACTTTACCGGTCTCAACATCTACATCAACCCGTTTAAAGGCAGGGTTAGATCCGGTACCCGGCATCAGACTGATAGCGCCTGCAACCGGAACGATGAATCCTGCACCACCGTAAGTGAGGACTTCTCTTATGTTCAGTCTCCAACCTGTCGGCACACCCTTAAGTGCGGGATTGTCAGACAGGGACAGATGGGTTTTAACCATGCAAAGGCCAAGGCCTGCAAGTTCCGGGTCTGCCTGGATTCTTGCAAGGGCAGCATCCGCTTCAGCAGAATAGTCAACACCGTCTGCACCGTAAACTTCTTTTGCAATCAGATCAATTCTCTCTTTAACCGGCATATCAAGCTCATAAAGGAATTTGAACTCTGTTTTTTCTTCACAGGCCGCAACAACCGCTTCTGCAAATTCGATGGCACCGTCACCGCCATGTTCCCAATGACGGGAAAGAGCAACTCTTGCACCTTCAGCTTCACAAAGTTCACGAACTTTTGCAATTTCAGCATCTGTATCAGTATAAAACGCATTGATGCAGACAACTGGTGAAATACCTGCTTTTCTGACGTTTCTAATATGATGGATAAGGTTTGCACAGCCCGCTGCAACCCACTCAACATTTTCCGAATTATACTCTTCAGGCATGGGTTTGCCAGGAACAGGAACCGGAGCGCCGCCATGGCATTTAAGCGCACGGATGGTTGCAACAACAACTGCACAGTCAGGAATAAGACCGGAAAAACGACACTTGAGATTCCAGAATTTTTCAAACCCAATGTCCGCACCAAATCCTGATTCAGTCACATGGTAATCAGCAAGCTTAAGACCGACTCTATCGGCAATAATTGAACTCTGACCAATGGCGATATTGGCAAAAGGCCCTGCATGCACGATAACCGGCTGGCCTTCAAGACTCTGTATCAGAGATGGATTCAATGCATCCACCATCCATGCTGTCATGGCGCCGGCAACCTGAAGGTCTTCCGTGGTAACGGGTTTTCCTTTTTTAGTATAGGCAACAACAATCTTACCCATTCTTTCCCGCATGTCTTTAAGGTCTGTTGCAACGGCAAGAATGGCCATAACTTCCGAAGAAACCGCAATACCAAATTTTGATTTCATCATGAAACCGTCGGCCTTTCCGTTCACACCGTCAATCCCAATGATGATATTTCTTAAGGCCTGAACACAAAAATCCATTATCCATCCCATTTCCACTTTTGTGGGATCAATATCGATTCTTTTCATGCCGGACAGTCTATCAAGCTGCTCATCTGTATAGTTTCTTTCATGCTGCATACGAGACGTCAAGGCAACCATTGCAAGATTGTGTGCATTCATGATGGCGTTGATATCGCCTGTAAATCCAAGTGAAAAGGGGGTTAAAGGGATACATTGTGCCAGACCGCCGCCGGCGGCAGACCCCTTGATATTCATGGTCGGTCCGCCGGATGGCTGACGAATCGCTGCACTGACATTTTTGCCGATTTTGCCCAGACCCTGGACAAGTCCCATTGCCGAGGTTGATTTACCTTCACCAAGGGGGGTTGGTGTGACAGCGGTCACATTGATGTATTTCCCGTCCGGCTTATCTTTAAGACGGTCAAGTACGGCTCTGAAATCTATTTTAGCAATATAGTGACCCTGGGGAAGAAGTTCTTCTTTGGTAAGTCCCAGTTTTTCACCGATTTCATAAATAGTGAGCATTGTTTTCTCTGCATCTTCTGCAATTTCCCAGTCTAGGTGTTTGGTTGGATCTAACGCCATGGTTTACTCCTTAGTTGCTATTGACTCGAAAAATGAGTCGTTAAAAAAAATACTGATGAAGCCAAATATATACATTTTGGTCACAAAAATTCTATTTGCATCATCTACCTATTAAATAAAATAAAAAAAATCAACTTTTTTCGTTCATACGATTTGAATTTATTAATTAAATTCTATTCAGCGACATACCACATTGTAGGCAACCTTCACGGAATCTCAGTTATATTGGGGGGTTTGATGATTGAGCGGAAAAATCATTAAATTTACTCCTCTATTGACAAAAAACCATACAAATTATAAGTCATACCCTGTTATCAATAAATTAAGAAATGATAAGGGCACTTAAATGGGAAGACATTTCAAGTTGGTGTTACCTGAGTTTGATTTAGCTGTTCCATTATCTATTTGTCCTTTTCTGATAACATCCTGTCAGTTTAATCTTAACCCCCCCCAATTCATAACTATCTTTAATCTTAGGAGGTAAAAGTGGGATTTGAAATAACCAAAGAAACTTATGCCGGCAGTATCAAAGGCATCACCATAGGAAAAGGTGATACTGCCCTTACCGTCGGCGGACAAACCAGTTACCCGTTTTACCAGTTTGAAGGAAAAATGCCCAACAAACCCATTATTGCAATGGAAATCTGGGATATGGAACCTGAAGACTGGGCAGAAGCAGCCATGGCACCATTTAAAGACGTTTTGTCTGATCCGGCAGCTTGGGCAAAAAAATGCGTGGACGACTATGGCGCACAAGCCATTGTTCTGCAATTAAAAAGTATTGACCCCAATGACAAGGATGCAGGCCCGGATGAAGCAGCGGCAACGGTAAAGAACGTCCTGGGAGCCATCAATGTCCCTCTGATTATCTGGGGATGTGCAGTTCCTGCCAAAGATGAAGAAGTCTTAAAAAAAATCTGTGAGGTATGTGAAGGTGAAAACCTGATCATCGGCCCTGTTGAAGAAAAGAATCACAAAGGTATCGGTGCGGCTGCCATGGGATATGGCCACACGATTATTTCCTCTTCTCCCATTGATGTCAACCTTGCCAAACAGGTCAATATTCTTCTTGAAAACCTTGGTATGCCTTTGGATAAAGTCATTGTTGATCCCACCACAGGAGGCCTTGGCTATGGGCTTGAGTATTCCTACTCTGTTATGGAACGTCTGTCACAAGCTGCCATGACTCAGGGGGATGATAAACTCCAGAACCCAATGATCAACAATCTTGGAAATGAAGTCTGGAAATGCAAAGAAGCAAAACAGGCCGTTGAAGATGCGCCTGAACTGGGTGATCCTGAAAAACGGGCCATTCTTATGGAAGCTGTTGGTGCGGTATCCTACCTGCTTTCAGGTTCCAGCATACTGATAATGCGTCATCCCGAGTCCATTAAACTTGCAAAGGCATTTATTGATCTTATTTCTGATGGCGGGTCTGCCATGGATGTACCTGCCATTGAAAAACGCCTGGATGATGTGGAGATTGATTTCGCAGCTCTCGCTCCTGAGGCTGACCTGACCATTGAAGAAGAAAAAAAGAAAGCCGCTCCTGCTAAAAAAGCCGCTCCTGCTAAAAAAGAAGCACCTAAAGCGGCTGCCTCGGCACCTAAAAAGGAAGAAACAAAAGCGGCTCCGGCTCCTAAAGAAGAAGCACCGGCAGCACCGACAGCAGATCCGGAAGCTGAAGCCAAAGCCAAGGCAGAAACGGAGGCCAAAGCAAAAGCCGATGCCGACGCCAAAGCAAAAGCTGAGGTTGAAGCAAAGGCAAAGGCAGAAGCCGATGCTAAAGCCAAGGCAGAAGCTGATGCAAAAGCCAAAATTGAAGCGGAAAAACAGGCCGAAAAAGATGCTGCTGCAAAACGTGAAAACGAAGCAGAAGCCTTAAGGCTGAAGAGAGCAAAAGAGCAGGAAGAAAGAGCGGCAAAGGCTACGCCTGCAAAAGATAAAAAAGTGACCATGACAGCAGCCAAGACCCAGAGATCCAGCCTGTCTAAATTTAAGAAGGTCAAAAGATAATGCAGTAGTTTAAATTATAAATTTAGTAACATAATAATATGAGGAGGAACCTCTAATGGCAGAAGAAAAGAAAAAAGTGAAAGCTCCGAAATTAGCTGATCCAATTGCATCTTCCATAGATGTAGCATCACAGGAAATGATAGCCCGATCCCATGAACTTGGGGTTGAAACAATTTTTGACAGAGCCCTTACAATGAAACAATGTGCCATAGGTGTGCAGGGCACCTGCTGTAAAAACTGTTCCATGGGCCCCTGTCGTCTCCCTCTTCCCAAAGCCGGGATTGAAGGTGAGGATGAGAGGAAAGGTCTTTGCGGCGCAACAGCCAATACTATTGCAGCAAGAAACTTTATCAGAATGATAGCAGCCGGTGCTGCGGCACATTCAGATCATGGCCGCGGCGTTGCAGAAGTCTTTTTGTCTGTGGCACGAAAAGAGACGGAAGATTATCAAATTAAAGATTTTGACAAGCTTCTTGAAGTTGCCAAATATCTTGATGTTGCCACCACTGTTGAGGTGGACGGAGAAGAGCTGGACAGGGATATGGACGAGATCGCACTTGAGACGGCAGAAATTGCATTGGCCCAGTGGGGCAAGTCGGAAGGCGAGCTCCTGACCGTGAAAAGAGCACCCAAAGCCCGTTACGAACTCTGGAAAAAAATGGGCGTAATTCCCAGAAATATCGACAGAGAAATCGTAGAAATCATGCACCGTACCCATATGGGCGTTGATCAGGATTATAAAAACCTGATGAAACAGGGCACCCGTGCCGCCATTGCGGATGGATGGGGTGGGTCCATGCTGGGTACCGATCTTCAGGATATTCTTTTTGGAACTCCTTATCCCCTCCAGTCTGAAGCCAACCTTGGTGTCATGAAGGCAGATCATGTAAATATCATTATTCATGGCCATGAACCTATTTTATCTGAAATGATTATTGCTATTTCACAAAAACAGGAAATAATTGATTACGCCAAATCAAAAGGTGCTAACGGAATCCAGCTTTCAGGAATTTGCTGTACAGCCAATGAAATGCTTCAGCGCCATGGCATACCCATTTGCGGTAATTTTCTGCAACAGGAGCTTGCCATTATAACCGGCGCATGCGATGCCATGGTAGTTGATATCCAGTGCATCATGCAGAATATTGCCAATGTTGCAAATTGTTTTCATACCAAGATAATCACTACCCATCCTATTGCCAGAATGGAGCAAGATACGACTATCCACATCGAATTTGACGAACATCATGCGGCAGAAGATGCCGAACGGATCATAAAAATAGCCATTGATAATTTTCAAAACCGTGCTGCAGAAATTATGATACCAAAGCATAAAGAACCGGTTGTAGCCGGTTTTGGTGTTGAATCCACAGAGTATCATCTTGGCGGATCATTCCGCGGCACTTACTATACCCTCAATGACAACATAATAAATGGTCGTGTCAGAGGTGTTGCCGGTGTTGTAGGATGTAACAATGCCAGGACAAAACACAACCGTGATCATATCACCATTTGTAAAGAGCTGATCAAAAATGATGTACTTGTTCTTACAACCGGATGTACGGCAATAGCATGTGCCACAGAAGGTCTGCTTGTACCTGAGGCTGCAGCAGTATACGCTGGTGCCGGACTTTCTGAAGTTTGTGAAACAGTCGGTATTCCGCCTATTCTTCATCTGGGTTCCTGTGTGGATAACAGCCGGATTCTCAT
>Ga0190329_1000311_pt1 | contig 14584 bp, 19 predicted proteins | sample 48720423_MG_FD_161655 | JGI IMG/M metagenome (GOLD analysis project Ga0190329, IMG submission 161655) | Hydrothermal vent sediment bacterial communities from Southern Trench, Guaymas Basin, Mexico - 4872-04-2-3_MG | ecosystem: Environmental > Aquatic > Marine > Hydrothermal vents > Sediment ... | reverse complement strand
AAGTCTCCGAATCCTGAGGAGATGGCCCGCGCCATAGTTGAGGCTGTGATGCATTACGATGAGCCTGAAACCATCGCAGAGGTCTCTAAAGGTCTCAAAGGTATGTATGGTCAAGAGATATCCCAGTTAAGTGAGAGACTTCAGGAGAGAGGATGGTAATTGAGAATATACTTAGAGAAGAGATACTTGGGATAAATAGAGGGCTAATAAAGAAGAGGGTTTCGCTTAAAAGACTGCTGGAGGACTCTGTGATACGGGACAGCGAGAGGGAAGTTAAACTTGAAAGGGAGATGCTGGAAGAAATTGCCAGGCTTGTGAGCCTGCCCCTGGATTCTATATTTTTTCCTATAACTTTTTTCATACCTTCAGGATCGTATGAAGGATATGTGTTGGATAGAAGAGATGCTAAGATTCTCGAAGATATTGGAGAAAATATCCATGAGAGAGATGGGAGATTCTGGATACCAAAACACAGAATAAGAAAACTGGAATCACAATACCGGGGACTTTTTCAGAGCATCCTTCTTCCTTAGAGTTTTCCTATTTTTGGGTTTTTCTTAGATTTTATGATGATTCGATGCTGGGTAATTATCAATATTAAAGATAGATGCACTTCAGGGAGTGTTATGATTTATATTTGAAGCATTATAACTTAAGAGCTAATATCCAATTTTAATTTGTTATCAAAATAGTTAAATACAAATACTCTTTAAGGATAATTGATGAAATTCATGGAACATAAACAAAAAAATAAAAATAGAAAAAGTGTACTTCTGATTCTTGGCATATTACTATGCACAGGACTAGTAGCCACAATGCTATCTACAGTTGCCTATGGAGATGTAGTGACATATAGAAAGATAGCAACTCATACCCATGATTGGTACTGGGGTAACGCAAAGATAGGCGATACGTACCTAGAAGTTGACTGGACATATCGCCGCTACTTCATAGGGCATCATATTGTATACAGTGAAATTGTAAGTTATGATTCCGTATACGTGGCTGAAAAAGGAAGAATCACCATCTCTGAGACATCCACGAAGGGAGTTGACCCAATTGACGCACCCCATCAATACAGGGCCTGGGGAAAAACCACATGGACTTTGGATGTAGGTATAAGCCACAAGAAGGCAGCTACCTACACCGCGAGATATTTCACAGACTATGGAAGCTACTGGAGAGATGATAAGTGGATACAGTATCCTTAAAATTTTTAATTCCTTATTTTAATTCATATTCTAAGAAAAAGAGTACCAATAAGAGGGTGGAAGTCTATGAAAGGAAAGGGCATAATAATCACAATCCTGGTCGTGGCGCTCATCTTCGGCATCATATTTGGTGGCGAATATATTTTTGTGAAATCTCTACCTCCTCCAAAAACCTCGGAGTTTTACGAGGATGGTGCCTATGCAGAATACAGAGTAAAATGGGATGATTATGGCATTGACCGTCCGGGAAAACTTTACTTCAGAGTCATAGGAGATACTTTGCTTGTGAATCTCACACTGTTCTACGACTCTCCCGTTACCGTGCTGGTGAATGAGGTGATATTCAACATATCCGGAGATGACATTTACTATCACGGAGAGAAAGTGGTCCTGCCCTTCTTTTACGGCGGAGGAAAGGTCATCTCGTATTACAATGGCAGCTATATTAACGTGTCCCGTACTGATAACTATTCCATGTATCCCTTCAACACCCATGGACTGATACAGTACAGGTATCAGATAGAGGTGGATACCTACAGCCACATAAAAAACCCGGATGGTAAGATTACAGAGTGTGAATACAATGATTATCATTATGGCATGGTTTCCCGGCTTCTCTTTTTTGCTGGTCTTCATTTTGACCCGGTGATAAACGGGTTACTTGCCAAGAATAAAAGCTTCATGTTTCTGCTGGGTTTGCACAAGACCAACATTCCCCTGGGTCCAGTGGACTACTTCGCCATAGCTCAGATATATCTCTTGATGCTCGGACCCATTCTTCTGGTGCTGGTGGTGCCTGCGTTTGTGATTGTTCTCTACCGCTATCTGAAGGAGAGGAACGGGTGAGAACGGTGAAGGATGCTCTCATAAAAATAAGGAATGTTACCAAGCGATACGGAAAAACTGTGGCGCTGAGAGATGTATCTCTCGATATCGGACGGGGAATCACAGGCCTTGTTGGACCAAACGGTGCAGGAAAGACCACTCTAATAAACATCATTGTGGGTCTGATAGAAAAGGATTCGGGTAAGGTGATAATAAAAACAGGAAAGGGTGATTTCAGAGAGAGCATAGGTGTGATTCGGGATAGAATAGCTTTCCCGCCAGAGCTGGAGGTTGAGTATTTTCTGACAAAGATTGCGGAGATGTACGGGATGGACGCTTCATATGTGAAGCATGTGATAGATATCGTGGGCCTCAGAGAGATGAGACACAAGAGAATAGGTGCGCTTTCCATGGGCTACAAAAAGAGGGTGGGCATAGCACAGGCAGTGGTGCACGAGCCAATACTGATAATAGCGGATGAGCCGTTCACCCAGCTTGACCCCCTTATAAAGGTGGAGATAAGGGACACTATTCACAGATTGAGCAAGGAAGAGGGAATAAACTTCTTCATTTCCTCCCATGACATTGCAGATTTGGAGGTTATTGCAGACCGGGTAATCCTGATAAATAGGGGTAGAATAGTAAAGACTCTGGAGAAAGGAGGTGTGCTGAGTATTATGATAAGAGCAGACAATGTGAAGAAACTCAAAAAATATCTCCTGGATATGGGTTTCAGAGCACAAATAGACGGACTTCAGGTTAGAGTTGATGTGAGAGATATGAAACCTTTGCTCGGCGTCCTTTATAATTATGACGGTCAGATATATGGAATAAACAGCGCTTCTATTGAGGGGGCGATAAAAGATGAACTGGCATAGATTTAAAATTCTCTATGAGATGGAGTCAAAGAGGGTTTCATCATTTGTTATGCCGCTGATTTTCTCTATTCTGGTATCGGTTTTTCTTGCCCTGTGGATATTCCGCACTTCTGTGCTCTTCTACAGCGACCCCTATGCCTATCTTTCAGATAACATCTCCTCATTTCTCATGTACTTCTTCGTGTTCTTCGGGATGAGCGTCTCCCTGCTTTATCTTGTAGAGCTTAAATCGGACGAAAGTCGCGGAATAGTGGACACGTTTCTTACCTATCCCATAGGACGCGGGGACTTTGGTTTAGCCAAGCTCCTTGTTTACGGATTCAACGTTTCTATAATAACACTGGTGATTGCTCTACTTTTCCTAATATTTTCAGGAGAATTTTTAATACTGGGTCTCACTCTCTCTGTGGGCTTCATACTTGGAATACTTCTGGTTCTCCTGTGCTCCTTCTCCGTGTCCTTTGCCGCATCAGTATTCATAAGACATTCTCCCCTCAGTGAGGTCATTGCAATCTTCTATTTCGTGGGAGGATTTCTGATGATCTTTATAATGTCAAAACTTTCCCCGAGAATCGCAGCGTTGGTATTTCCATTCTCAGTTGTGACAGATATTCTCGCCGGACATTATGAGGATACACTCACCATGGTAATCTATCTGATTGTCTCTGTCTTTGCGTATCTGGAAATCATTCATCTGACCCACATGTGGCTGAATGTGTATAGAAGGAGGTCTTTAGAATGAAGGTTTCACAGCTGGCAATGGCAATTTTTGTCGCCACACTTATTTTATTTGCAGCAACTCTCTATGGCCTGAATACCCATCAAAAAGAGCGTGCTCAGGTATACATCGACCCCAAACACCCCGTGAGAATACATGTCATAGATTATTCAGGAGAATTGATGGTAGACATACTGATTATGGGGGAACAGGAGAATGCAAGTTCCATTAATAACATTAGTGTGTATCTTGATGGCAAAAAGATAGATACTGATAGATGGATATCCACAGGCTATATAGGAATTCACACCCTAACAATAAAATCCACAAAGAAGCTTGCCCTTGATGTGCTTGTACTTCACAAGGGTAGAACACTGCGTATACCCCTATCCTTTGGAATCATTACAGCACTATCGGGAGCAATAACGGTGATTGATATTATGAGGGAAAGGAAAAGAAAAGTTAAAAAATAGAGCTATCTCCAGGTCTTTAGAAGAGAGAGAATGGCACATCCGTGGGTAAGCAACCCAATCACTGCCAGTAGAAACAGAGATATCCACGGTATAAATGGGGTTAATATAGATACCAGAAAAATGAGAAACAGCCTGACATCTCTTCCTCCAGCTTTTATTCTCACCCCGGTCATGTGCCAGGTGTAACTGAAGAGAATCACACCAGTGGCGGCTAAGAAGAAGAGTATTATAGAGAGATAATCCAGAGGAGTGTTGAATAAAAGGGCGAGCATTATGAGGGTATCCACATAGCGGTCAGAGAGGGCATCAAATGCCGCGCCAAAGCGTGACTGCATTCTCTTCAACCTGGCCATTTCACCATCGCATCCATCGATTATGGAGGTGAACTGCGTCAGAAGCCCGGCAAGGATTAGATGGTGAATAAAGAAAAGAAAAGCGGAAAGAATACCGGAAAGGAGAGAGATAGCGGTGAGAATGTTCGGAGTCGCCCATCTGTATTTTGCCAGAGATTTTGTAATTCTGATGGATATCTTTCTGTTTATGTTTCTAGCTATGTAGCCATCTTCGCCCTTTATCATCTCCCTCTCTATCTCCTTCTCCACAAGTTTGAGCTTTTCAGGGATATCTATATCAACCCAGAACCCCTGAACAATCTCATATCTTAACTTTCCGCGGGATGCCAGACGCTTCATAATATCCGACAACTTCACCTTTTCTTGCTTCAAAAGCTCCTCCGCAACATGGAATATTTCCGGTGTGCAGTAAAACAATCCTGTATCGTAATATTCGTAGTCTTTCAGCTCTTTCCCTATATCTACAACATGTGTACCTTCAACCTTCACCTTGGTGGCCTCGTCAGGTTCATCACAGTATTCGCTCACAAAAATGGTGGTACTCTTAAATTTCCTAGGTTTGAAGAATTCATCGGATAAATAATGATCTGCCATAACTAAAATGAATGGTCCATCAACATGCTCTCTTGCTAAATAAAGAGAATAGCCATTCTCTCTCTCCGGATGGGGATTGAAAATGAATTTAATCCCATCAAATTTCTTTTTCAGATGCTCTTTTAGCTCTTTTTTATTATACACAACGATTATTTCCTTAATACCCATGCTTCTCAATCCATATATGGTGTGCTCTATTATTGGTATGCCAAAAAGTGGAAAGAGGGGTTTGAAATCCCCGAATCTTCTTGAGAGACCTGCTGCCAGGATTACCGCTTTCATAGATTCCCCTGGAACCATGAAATCAGGTTCTCATACTGCTGATGAGTATTTATCACATTCGTGTCCATGGGACTCTTGAAGAAAAAAGCCATCTCTTTCACAACACCCTTGATTCCCCGTTTTTTAGCAAACAGTAGGAACCTCGCTATATCGAGCACCAGAGGTGCAGCAAGGATAGCATCTATGCCATCCCATATGAAATGCATCTTCATCTTTCTGCCCAGGAATCCCTGGAAGTGAATGAAATCGAATGCTATTTTGTTATCATAGAGGCTCGGAAAGAACTTGATATCCGTGATTGTGTACGGTGAATATCCCAGCATCTTCTCCAGAGTGGAATCTTTGGATATCACCTTGCTTTCTTTGTTGTCCTGATGATTGAGCACCATACCATCGTAATCTCCCAGAATATTGTAGCTCATCCACCCCACAATGCGAAGATTGCGATAGGAGAACATCGGGGCCAGGGTAGTCTTGACAAGAGTCTCTCCCGTTTTCCCATCATTGCCGGCATGCGGCACACAGTTCTTCAGGGCGAGCTCTTTCAGTGCCGGAATTGAAGAGCCAGAGCTGGGAGTAAAATTTCCGTATGGTATTCCAAGTTTTAGTGCAGCATAGGCATAAAGCATACTCGCCGTTGCATACTCCTTCTTATCTTCATCTATCATTCTTTCAAAACCTTCCAGCGTGCTGTGATACTCCTTACTGTATTTTGCCACCGGCTCGGTGGATGCTACATTTATAACCACCGTGTTTTCATCTGCAAATTTCCGCATATCCTCCATTATCCTCTCCACTATTTCCTTCAACGAGAGACCCTCGCTCTCCAGAGTTTTAATCTCCCCAAACTCCTCTATTCCACTGCCGCAGTTGAGAGCGGTACCCACTTTCGCTCTTATCTTCTCCAGGTCTTCTCTAACCTCTTCAAGTATGTCCCTGTCATAGTGCTTTATCTCCTTCCAGTGATAAAGTGCAGCATCATAGGCACTTTTACCCAGCAACCTGATTTCATGCCCTCCAAACTCAAACTGCAAGGGTGCATATTTTGCAATTTCTTTAAACGGCTCCATTTCCGAAACCAGCCCCGTTTTATCCACGATATTTCTTTGAATCGCCATAGCTCCGGTTATGGCTGTGGATGCCACTATCCCATGCATACCCACCAGCCAAACTTTCATTCATATCACCTCCCACCATTATTTTATCAACATCTCCCACCAAGATTGACTCAAAAGAGTGATTATAAAATTATATGCACTACTATATAAAACTTTCTATTTCTCAAAAGATCACTACTGAAAATTCTCTTTTCACCTTTGCGAAATCATTAATATTATTTCTTTCATCTTACATATTTCTGCTCAAGATCTATTCCTATGCATCTGTGATATTTCTATTACCAATCTCAAACATTTAATATATTTTGAGAAGATTACCGTGTATGGTAAAGATCTCACCTTCAATTTTATCGGCAGATTTCTCGAGGCTTTGCGATGAGCTACGAAGCTGCGAGAGGGGAGGAGCAGATATTATACATCTCGATGTCATGGATGGGCATTTTGTTCCGAACATAACATTTGGACCTGTGGTCATTAAGAGCATAAGAAAATGCACAAAACTACCATTTGAAGCGCATCTAATGATCGAGCGTCCTGACAAATATGCAAAAAATTTTATTGATGCTGGCAGTGATATTCTCCTTGTACATCTGGAAACAAAAATATCTCTTGAGGATACTATCAGAAAGATTAAAAACTACGGAGTCGAGGTGGGAATAGTTTTAAATCCAGAGACTCCGTTTGAAAAGGCAAAGAAGTATCTGGAGAAAGTGGATTACCTTCTCATTATGAGTGTTCACCCAGGATTTGCCGGTCAGAGTTTTATAGAGAGCACACTGGGTAAGATAAGAGAAGCAAGAGAGTACATAGATAAAGAATGTTTAAAAGTGAAAATCGAGGTGGATGGTGGAGTAAAGCATCACAATGCTAAGAAAATAATTGAAGCTGGTGCAGATATACTTGTGGCTGCCAGTGCCATATTCCGCGGAAATGTGGAAGATAACATAAAGAAGTTCAAAAGTTTATGAGATCCTTATTACCCTTCTTCCCTCTATCTTTATTTTCCCCTCCGAGAGCAATTTTATTGCCTCTACAAGACTCTCATGCTCTTTCTCCAGAACTCTGGCTGCCAGAGTTTCTACAGTATCATCACCTTTAACTTCCACGCATTTCTGGATTATTATTGGGCCATGATCAACTTCTTCATCCACGAAGTGCACTGTGCAACCTGAGACTTTGCACCCGTATTCAATAACGGCACGGTGAACATTTCCTCCATACAGTCCGGCAAAACTTGGTAGAAGCGCTGGATGTATGTTTATTATCTTGAGCCTATATTTTTTCACGAACCATGGAGAGAGGATTCTCATAAATCCTGCCAAGACTATTAAATCGGGCTCAAGGGGTGCGATGATTTCATCCAGTCTCCTATCATAATCCTCTCGCCTCTCATTTTTTCTAGATGGTAAATAATAGGTGGGAATATTTTTTTTCCTTGCTCTTTCCAAGGCATATGCTTTTTTTCTGTTAGATATCACCGCTACAATCCTGGCATTGAGTTTTTTCTCTTCTATGGCATCTATTATTGCCTGAAGATTTGTACCCCTTCCGGAAACAAGAACAACAAGCTTGAAAAATTTACGCTTGAACTCCCCATCTTTGTAGATTAGACCCAGAGTATCTAGATATTTTCCTAACCTTTCATTCTCCTCAAAGCCTGTGTGTTCTACGATTTTGTTAAGATATACATCTAACTTTTCCTCCTCTTGGGCTTTGATAAAAGAATAGTACCAAACTTCCCTGCTCAAAGGAGCATTCAATTCTGCAATCTTTTCTATGTTTTCATCTCTTATACCGAGATCATTAAATGTGGTATGCACCCACTTTATATTGATTGGCGAGGACGGAGACAGGATTTTCATATAAAATATGTCTGCAAGATTTTTAAGCTCTTCTCTCATCTTTTCGCCTCCCGCGGTATCACCCTTTTTAAATAGCTTAGAATTTCATCCGCATCGTATTCATCCAGCAGAGGCGTAATCGGAATCATTCTCTTTGAAGTTAAGAGCATCACATAATAAACATTTTTCCTTCGAAGAGTTCTGAAATTCTTCCAGTAACCGATAATCTTATCAAATTTTATTTTCTCGCCTCTCCATTCCACCACCTTTTCTTTCTTATGAATTTTTAGAGAGCGTATAGGTGAGAATTTGAAGATAATCACTTCATCATCTTCTTCCGCTCTCATCTATCCACCTCTACTATTTCATCAAAGGTAAAATTCTCCCACGGCCTTAATTTCAGAGCTATTTCGAGTTCTAAAGGACTTATTACAGGTTTAGAAAATCTGAGAAAATCATCATAAGTAACCCGAGGACATGCAGTATTAACATAAATCTCCACATTGTAGTAAAGATTCTCAGGATGAATAACATCGCTCATAAAGAGATATGCTTTTTTTCCTGTGGATTCTATCATTTCTTTGATCGCATAGGCAAGTTTCCATCTTCTCTGTCCAATCTTAGAACTCAAAATTATACCGAATCTTTCTGCTTCCTCAGCCTTCACTATGGCTCCAAATCTCTGCCTCCTAAATTTATCTACCTTCTCCTCCACTGTATGATACTCCCCTGAATAGGGATCGAGAACATACACCTTTTTACCCGTGGAAAGCTCGACTCCCATCGCATGAAAGTCTCCTGTGCCTAGGAAAATAAAGCAAGAAACTTTAGAGGCTATGTGCCTCGCAGTGGAAAAATTGCAACCAAGGACCTGCCCCGGATATTTTATTCTCCCATCCCCTTCCCCTACAAACACCCTGATACCTCTTTTTTCCAATATTTCTTTTACCTCGGGAATGGAATGGATATGCTGCACAGAGGAAACTATGCCAACAGACTCACATTTTGCTTCATCTGCAAATTTTTCAGCCACATCCTTAAATGATACATCCGCAGGCGCTTCCACGAAAATTATGTTCCCAGGATATTGAATGTTGGGAATTTCGCTGTGTCCAAATTGTATGGTCAAAGTATCTCTGTAAACTTCTATATCGCAGGCTCCATATGAGGGTTTGGTGGATATCAAAACATCATAGCCTTTCAATTCATCTGCAATTTCTGTGGCATATATGCTCAATCCCTCCGGTAGTTGAAGAAGAATTTTTCTTACACCTCTTTTCTCGACTTCTCTTTTTATCTTCTCAAAATCTATTCGATAGGGAATCACAGTGGAATAATCACACTCCTTGTATAAAAATTTAGCCCACCGGGTGGTTCCCTCCTCATTATTCAGAGTGCATAGCTAGTGGGCAGATGGCCATGAAAAGGATAATATAAAAATTTAACCTACAGAAAATCATGGATCTCTCTCTCGTGTGGATTGTCGTGTTTATAATCTTTACATTTTTATTCTCCATTCTATTTTGCATTTCCATCTCCAAGATCACCGTCAGAAAGAAATTCAGAAAAGAAATTGAGGAAACATTTAATGCAAAAGAATACGGGGACGCTCTGAGATTTAATTACAGAGGATACGATGTTCTTGCTACATTTCGTGGCGTTGTGAAATTCAGCGTGCTTCACAACAAAGAGTATAGAAAAGGAGAGAAGCCGCCCAGGGGAATGAAGCTAACCCCTCTTTATTTAATAATCAAAATCAAAAAAATTTCAGATATGAGAAAATTGTTAGATGACGGCATAGATTTCCTGGAATCTCTTTAAAATTACTCCCATTCTATTGTAGCAGGAGGCTTGTTGGTTATGTCATACACCACTCTGTTCACATTTTTTATCTCCCTAGTCAATCTTATGGCTATTCTGTCAAGAAGCTCATGGTGGGCCCTGAAATAGGCAGCGCTCATACCATCTATGCTATCCACCATTCTCACCGCTATGGTGTATCCATAAACCCTCTTATCTCCATGTACTCCTACACTTCTTACAGGGAGAAGAACTGCAAAGTATTGCCATGGCCTCTCCTCAAACTTATAGAATTTCTCCACCTCCTCCTCCACAATAGCATTTGCTTCCCTCACGATTTCAAGTCTCTCTTTGGTGACCTCACCTATGATTCTTATTGCAAGCCCGGGACCTGGGAATGGCTGTCTCTCTTTAACCTCCAGATTTAAATATTCTGCTACCTTCCTCACTTCGTCCTTGTAAAGATCTCTGAGTGGCTCTACCAGCTCCAAATTCATTTTTTCAGGTAAACCACCAACATTGTGATGCGATTTTATGGTATCTCTTAGACCACCACCACTCTCTATCCAGTCAGGTGCTATTGTGCCCTGAACAAGATAATCTGCGTTGAATTCTTGAGCCACTTTTTCAAATATCTCAATAAACTTCGCTCCTATTATCTTTCTTTTTCTTTCCGGATCGGTGACTCCTCTCAGAGCGGATATGAAATCTTCAGAAGCATCCACTATCCTGTAATTCAATCCCAATCGGGAAAAGAGAGATTCTATTCTCCGGGCTTCGTTTTTTCTCATAAATCCTGTATCAACAAAGACGGCAAGTAATCTCTTCCCTATGGCACGATGTACGAGAACCGCTGAAGTAGTACTATCCACACCACCCGAGCAGGCTATTATCGCTCTGCCCTTTATCTTCTTCTTCAACTCCTCTACCTTTTCCTTTACAAATTTATCCGCTCTGAACATATTTCTGCACCTCTTCATCATCCCTCAGAACTTTCTTCATCATCTTCTCTCTATAATCTTTCAATTTTTTTTGAAGTTCATCATCCTTCAGAGAGAGAATTTGTATACATAGAAGTGCCCCATTTACAACATTATCCACTCCCACAACTGCTACAGGAACGCCTTTGGGCATTTGTACCATGCTCAGAAGAGAATCAAATGGCACTTTACCTGATAAGGGAACTCCTATCACTGGCTTAGTTGTAAAAGATGCAACAGCCCCAGGAAGAGCCGCAGATAAGCCTGCTAAAATCAGAAAAATTTCATGCTTTGAATTTTTCACGATTTCCTCTACTCTCTCAGGGGTTCTATGTGCAGATGCTATATGCACCTCAAAATCCACCTGGAATTCATAAAATATTTCAAAAGCCTTCTTCGCCCTTTCAAGATCACTCTTACTTCCAAGAAGTATGCATACACCCATAAAAAGAGATAGAAAAAGGGTATAAAAAATTTAGGTTTTCATTATGATTGCCAGGAACACTAGAAACCCTATGACTACGCCTATTAATCCTCCTCCAATGTACAGCAAACCTGGTAGAAGAATCTCATCGATAAAATGACCTTTCCAGGATAGGAAGTAGCAGATCACTGGAACTAAAATGCCCACTATCAGGAGGATTACTCCTGCAGCCCTGCTTTTTCCACTTCCAAAGTAAGCCGTCAGGGCGCCAAGGACTATGAAGCTCAGTGCGAGGAGGGCAAGAATAATATATAGGAACAATAGCCAGTCCCAAGTAAACATGAATAAACCTCCTCAGAATTTTATTCCTGTCAGAGTTTTAGTATCTATAACTCCATCTATCATTCTTATCTTCTCAACTACTATTTCCCCAAGCTCGTTAAAGTCCTTCGTCTCGATCTTTGCTATGAGATCAAACTCTCCAAATAGAGGATGAAGTTCCACAATTTCCGGGATATTCTTAAGAGCGTTGTAAACTTCGTGCTCCTTCCCCGGTGCTGTACTTATCAATACAAAACCCACTGCCATTTTTATCACCATTATGTATAATGCAATACCTCTATAAAATTTTTCCTCCGCTCTGGCTCCCGAAGACGGGATTATTATTATATAGCTCTTTTCACTTATTCTCTTTTTCAATCATTCCTGTCCTCTTTTCTTGATTTTCCCCCATTTTCTCCTGATTTACACAAGAAAGATTCTCGAGAGTGTAAATTATTCTTCTGAAAACCCCCATCATGCTGTGATACTCCCATTTGGTGAGCACAGCTCTTCCCATTATCCTGCGAAACATAACTTCTGTATTCTTCTTCTTATGCTCTGGGAAATTTATAATATCAAGAATTGTGGAAAATCTACTGTTGAGGAGATCCAACTCTAAACTTTCTGCTACTTGCTTTTCCTCTATTTCCTGATTTTCTCTCATTTTCAGGTAAATCTCGTAAAAGATCACAGCTGCCGCATGGGTGATGTTCATTATTGGATATTCCTCACTGGTGGGTACCTTTACAAGTAGGTCACATCTCTCTATTTCCTCGTTAAACAGCCCGTAATTTTCACGACCAAATATTATACCTACCTTACCACTCAAGGAGGGAAGGCGAGAGGCAAATTCGCGTGGTGTAAGTGATATTCTCTTGAATTTCTTGGGTGAAGCTGTAGAAACTCCACTTGTGGCCACTGCATAGTCTAGAAATTCTCTGAGTTCATCAAAACTTTTCATAATTATTGCATTATCCACTATGTATTTTGCATGTTTTGCAAACCTGTAGACATCCTTATCAAGTGGCGGGGGATTCACAAGAATGAGATTCTTTAAAGAGAAATTGGCCATAGTCCTTGCTAGAAAGCCAATATTGCCTGTGAACTGTGGTTCCACGAACGCAACAAATAGCTCCATAATTCCCCATGAGCTTGGAGATATATCTTTTCTTCTATCTTCTGGCGATTATTTTGATAACATCCCCATCATGAAGAGGGTAATCATGACCCAGAATCTTCTTGGTTCTACCATCAATTGCCCTTATGAAATTCTCCCCAAGTTCGGTGTGAACTTTATATGCGAGATCTATGGCAGTACTGCCTTCACGGAAAAGATAAACATCAGGGAGAACATTGCCATCTTTATCGGTCCATTTATTCTCATCTTCCACAGGATACACCGCTATCATTCTTAAAAGGTTGAATACTGTGTACTCTATGACTTTCTGCACTCCCGTGCCTCCGAATTTTCGCATAAATTCTCTTATCTTTTCCAATGCATTCAACTGTCTCTGATTTAATCTGTCTTCCTGAATAATTTCGAAATCCTCATCTCCAGGGTTATAGCTTATCAGACCCACTTTTGCCGCTTTTTTAAGGGCAAGCTCATAATCTGCTGAAACAGGTATTGCATAATATCCCTTTTCCTTTGCCTTCTTTATGAAAGAACTCAGATATTCTTCATCGGCAGCATCCGCCTTGTTGGCTGCTATCACCATGGGTTTGGCAATTCTTCTTATCTCAAAAGAGAGATGAAGAATATCCATGTCGTTCCATTTGGTAGGTGGCTTTTTTAAATCCACATTGTTTAACGCAGTGTGTATTTCTCTTTCTCCTATATTCAATCCAGATAAACGCTCAGATAGTGCCACCTCAATCTTTATTTTCTCAGCCTCCAGTCTTCTTGCAATTCTTATCCACCCACGCCCAATTATACCCGCTATCCAGTAAGCTATTTCCTTTTCCAGAAAGTTCACATCTTCCCAGGGGTCGCGTGATTTTGGGGGCAGGAAATTTCCTTCCGCATCTGTGGCTCCCGTGGCATCCACGATATGAATAAGTGCATCGGCATGTCGAAGATCATCGAGAAATTTATTACCAAGACCTTTGCCAGCATGAGCCTCAGGCACAAGGCCTGCAACATCTATGATCTCCACAGGTATATAGCGCGTTCCACAAACACACAAAGATTTGCGGGGATTGCAGGGTACACCAAGCTCCACATGGGGGCACGGCTTTCTAACATAACCTATACCTCTGTTTGCTTCAATAGTTGTGAAGGGATAATTTGCAATTTCCACAGTATGCATGGTTGCAGCAGCGAAGAATGTGCTCTTTCCCACGTTTGGTTTTCCAACAAGTCCGAGCTCTACCATGTAACCAGAACCTTCTTCAAGTTCTTCTTATTCCCTTTGCATTCAATATTGTCCACCACTTTCACTATCTTTATTTTGAAACCATCTCTCAGACCAAGAGGATGACAGAAGTGGTAGTACTCGCATGCATACTCTTTGCAGTTGATGGGCTTGTAGGCTATCGTCTCTCCTTCCACAACATTTTTCGTGCTTATTGCTATTGGCACAGGGATCTCTTCCACCTCTACAGTGACTACCTTGCCACCCTCATGAATCTTGCACTCATGCTCCTTATCCCGAACTTTCGTTATGCGGTACCACTTCCCTTCGTCAAGATTAAAGCACACATTCTTCAGTTTACAGCTGCGACATTCCAGCAGAGGGCCACGATACTGGAACTCAAAACCCTCCT
>Ga0190329_1000309_pt1 | contig 14619 bp, 15 predicted proteins | sample 48720423_MG_FD_161655 | JGI IMG/M metagenome (GOLD analysis project Ga0190329, IMG submission 161655) | Hydrothermal vent sediment bacterial communities from Southern Trench, Guaymas Basin, Mexico - 4872-04-2-3_MG | ecosystem: Environmental > Aquatic > Marine > Hydrothermal vents > Sediment ... | reverse complement strand
AGGTTATGCTCAAGGAATAGGTGCAGGATTATACACAAAAGCATACCAAATAACAAAAAACAAAACGTACTTAAAAATCGCAAAACTACTCCTAAACTCTTTCCAAATCCCATACAAAGATGGAGGGTTTGTTGTAGAGTATCCCTATGGACTCTGGATACTAGAATATGGTTACAATCCAAATGAATTGGTCTTGAATGGGCATATAATAGCATTACAAGGCCTCTACTACTACTGGGAAATCACAAAGGACCCCTATGCCAAAGAATTATTTGATAACGGAATAACCTCCATCGCAAAAGCTCTTCCAGATTTTGATAAAGATGGATGGAGTTTGTATTCAAATATTCACGGAAAGGCAATGAGAAAATACCACGAACTCCACATTCAGCTCCTAGAATGGCTCTATGAAAAAACAGAAAATGAAATTTTTAAAGAATATGCAGAAAGATGGAAAAAATCACTCAACAATGTGCGGTAACGCCCTAATAACTGGCAAAGAGACAAGAATTCCAATTACAACATCCACAGCACTTTGAATAGCATTTGGAATGCCTATTACCAGCCAGAACGGAATATGGAACCACTCTTCAATAGTTGGAATCACCTGCTCTTTTGGAATACCAAGCCAGAGAGGTAGAGCATAGTAATAGTTCATAGCAACCATGGCTGGAATTCTGATTGCAATGCCTATAATATATGCGAGCACTACAAAGATCACAAACTTTTTCTCATTGCAATTCTTAAAATCGAATTTTGTTATCCTCTTAGCTATTTCAAGACCTAACACCAAACTCAAAGTTGCAAAGAATTTCATACTAGCCCCAAGCCAAGAAGCAGACGATACCAAACTTAACCCCACAAAGAGCAAAATTAAAGCTGTTACACTGCTCCAGAATCCCATAATAATGTAAATAATTATCATCGGAACGGCCACCAAGTCAATGCTCATTCCCCACTGGGTTGGAACTTTAAGTGGAGAAACTTCAAGAACAAGTGATAAACTTAACAGCAACCCTATCAGAGCTATCTCTCTTGCTTTCATTTTATCACCACAGAATTTTTTGTTCCAATATTTATAAAATTTTGTTCCGTTATTGGAACAATGCATAGAACAACTTTGGGAGGCAAAGCCTTTATATGTTCTACGAAGCTAATCCTCATGGTGATTCATATGAAGATACCGGAGGACGTCCGAAAAGATATTCCTTTAACCCAGGAGGTTATATATTTTGACAACACTGCGACTTCTCTAACTCCCAAGCCAGTTGTTGAAGCTATGGATGAGTACTATTTAAAATACAGAGCCAATGTTCATCGTGGAGTGCACAGGCTTTCTCAAAAGGCAACTCATGAATATGAAAAATCAAGAGAAATCACGGCCAAGTTTATTGGAGCAAAGTTTGAAGAGATAGTTTTTACAAAAAATACGAGTGAAAGCCTTAACTTAGCTGCTTTAGGACTTGAAGGAGTGTTAAAAAAGGGTGATAAGATAGTCACAACTCCTTATGAGCACCATTCCGATTTGCTCCCATGGCAGCGATTAACCAAAAAACTCGACCTCAAACTGGAGATAATTGAAGGAGACAACGAAGGTAATTTGGATTTGGCAGATGCGGAAAAGAAGATCAAAAGGGCAAAACTTGTGGCGGTTCAACACGTCTCTAATGCTCTCGGAGTTATTCATGAAGTTGAAGAACTTGGAAAGATGGCAAAAGATGAAGGGGCAATATTTGTGGTGGATGCAGCTCAAAGCGCTGGACACATGGAAGTAGACGTGAACAAACTCCATGCAGACTTCTTGGCATTCTCAGGCCATAAAGGTCCAATGGGGCCAACAGGAATAGGTGTGCTCTATATAAGGGATGAGTTCTTCGACGTATTTGAACCTCCATTGATAGGAGGAGGGACTATTGAAGACGTTGATCTTTATGATTACAAGCTTACTCAACCTCCAGAGCGCTTTGAAGCAGGTACACCCAATATTGGTGGAGCAATAGGCCTTGCAGCGGGGATAAAGTACATAGAAAAAATCGGTATAGATAAAATCGAAAAGCAGGAACACGAGCTTGTGAAAAGGATAACTGAAGGATTAACAGAACTCGAAATTCCATGGTATGGACCAAGAGACCTGAAGAAACATGCAGGAGTTGTGAGCTTTAACGTTCCACCATTGCACCCACATGATGTTGCCGCAGTGCTAGATGAGCACAACATCATGGTGAGAAGCGGTCACCACTGTGCATTGCCAGTAATGAAAAAACTGGGTATAAATGGAACTGTGAGAGCATCGTTCCACGTATACAACAGCCTTGAAGAAGTTGAGACATTCCTTGGGGTTATGGAAGAGCTTGTGAAGAGTTTGAGATGAGTCCTTCTTTTCTTATTGTTTTTAATTTCGAAAATTTATATGCTTATTCTAAAAAACTCTGAAAAAAGTTATTTTGTATAAACCGTTTCTCATCGTTCATAGTGACATTTTGCCCTATCATGTAGAATTTAATCCCATAAAACTTACTAAAAAAGGCTTAAAATGAAAATGAAACGTTCCGGAACGTTCTTTTCACCGAGTTCCTAAAATAAGTAAAAAGCCTAGTTAAGGATGGTGATGGACATGAAGTGGTTGAAGGTTTGGTTGTTAATGGCCCTGTTGGTGGGGAGCATAATCCCTGCAGGTTTGAGCCTAGCAGATGAAAATGCCACTATAGAAAATGAAACAGAACCCCTACCTCCTGAAATCCAAAATATAACTCAAGAAGAAAGGATAGGCAATTACATTGTTGTTGCCCTTGAAAGATTGAACAACATAACAACAAAGTTAATTAATAATGTAAATCTTCCTGAGAACTCAAGTATCATGAGACACTACCAGTTAGCGGAACAATATAAAGAAGTTGCCATGAATGCATATGAAAGTGGAGACTATTACAACACAATAATAAACGGCCTCACTGCAATGCACCACTACAGAGAAGTGTTAAAAGGATTTAAAGAAGGAAAGGGGGAGCTTAGAGAACGAGTTCCGGAAGAGATAAAGAGAATGGAAGGCTACTTCAGAATGGCCGAAAAGACAATAGAAATTGCCCAGAGACAGGGGATTGACGTGGGAAATGCAACGATGCTCTTACAAGAGACTAAAGATGCATATAAGGCTGTGCTGGAAGACATAAAAGCTAAAGATTTTGAAAAAGCTAGGGAAGATCTCGAAATCGCTAGAGAAAAGAAAGCTGCCTTAGATGAAGAACTTAGAAGAATCAGAAAAGAGCTTGTAGAAGCAAATGCAGACAAAATAGTAAATGAATTCCTAGAGAAAGGTGCAAGAGGGATAGAAATAGCAGAGAAAGTCGTTGAAATGGCAGAAGAAAAGGGTTACGACGCTCATGAGCTCCAAGAGAGACTCGAAGCATTTAAAGAGGTTTATAATGAAGTTAAGGCCCTTGCAGATGAAGGGAAATACGATGAGGCTCTTCAAGTTATGAGAGAGAATACAGAAACAATAAAAGAATTCCATAGGGCAATAGCCTTCCTTCAGAGAAAGTCCCATGAAAGAGAAGTCCAAGAGAGAATGAAGGACTTAAAGGCATTCCTTAGGGAGATGACAATAAGAATCCAAAAAGATTCAAAGGCCTTAAGAGAACTTAGAAGAAGGGGAGTAGACACCAGGAGAGCAGAACTTCAGCTCAAAACATCCATACAAGAGACAAGACTTGGAATTGAACTCCTTAAACACAAGAAACCCGCAGAAGCTAAGATGCATTTCGCAATAGCCTTAGACATGCTCCACAAGGTCGACGAGTTTATCCTAAGGCACGCTTGATTTCTTTAAATTTTTGTGGAGGTGAAATGAATGAAGAGAGTTCTACTTGCCCTTTTGCTTTTCATCCCTCTTGTGAATGCCCAGAGCATAGGCATTACACCCTATGGAGATGGGTATGCAACTGTGGAAATTGAAGTACCCGTGGATGACTATGCAACTCAAGTTACAGTTCCTTTATTAGGCTCTCACTATGGGGATGTATTTGTTACCGATGTAAATGGAACCCCCCTCGAGTATTCCATAGAGGGAAACGAGATCACAATAACCGTTCAAAACTCTCAAATAGTAAAAATAACATACTCCACTCCAGATCTAATGAGCAAAGAAGGCCTTGTTTGGACTCTTTCATTAAAATCAGAAGCTCCAGTAGATGTAATTTTACCTGAAGAAGCAAGTTTGGTGGATATGAGTGAGTCACCCCTTGAAGTAGAAGGAAACAAAATAACAATGCCCGCAGGTGAAGTGCAAATAAGTTTTATCCTCCAAGATCTCGAAGACCAAAAAACTATTCAAGATATTGGCACAAACACAGACAAGAATTTAACAAAAATTATTCTCCCTCTAGGAGCTCTTTTGGCACTCTTAGTTTTAGGGGCTGCACTATGGAAAAGATGAGTTTTTCTGGATTTTTCTTTTTTCAATTAAATTTATGAACCCACACTCATAAATTTCTTACTGGTGGTTCTATGTTAGTTGCAAAACCATGCACAAGCATGAAGGCCATAAACATCACCCCTCAAGAGAAATTTGATCTTGATCTAGAAGAAGTGTGTGAATGCCTAGCTGAGAGAGGGTATCAAATAAAAAGAGTAACAAGGTTTCTAGCTCTTGTAAGAAAAGCATATGATATCAGCATATTTCCAAGTGGGAAGATAATAGTGAAAGAAACAGACAACAAAGAAGAAGCCTTAAAAATCGCTCAAGAAATTTACGAGTGTACAAAAGCCTATCGGGTGAGTTAATGTTTAGCAAAGAAGAAATAGCAGAGAGGATCAATAGAATAAGGGAAGATAACGGTTTTCCAACAGTACCCTTTGTGATAGACGAAGTAAGGTATGATGAAGAGGAAGACAAATTATTTATAATCGCTAAAGATAGAAGTGATAAAAGTGCAATCATTGGAAACAGCTTCGTAATTGGAAAACTCAGAGAAGAACTTGGAATAAAACAAGTTACCGTTTACTCAAAACTTGACCTCATCATAAAGAGAAAAAAATTAGAAGAGAACTTGAGGAGAATCAAAGATACTCTTCTCGACTTTCTGGCTCCTATAATAGAAGCAGAGCTTAACTTCCCTCCTCGGAAATGGCCCCCTCTTCACAATAATGGGAGGGCCCTCGTGTTCCTCAGCTTTAATGCAAAAGCCATGGTAGGTTTTGCTGAAAAAGTTGGCCTAGAAGCCGAGAGAGTCGGAATCAAATACACCTTTCCAAAAATGGAACACGCACCAATAGAAGGCTCTCTTAGAGAGCTCTTTTTCCCAGACGAGGAAAAGTTGAAGAGGATTGCCCAAGAAAGAAATATCAAGATAATTATTGCTGATTTTCCTTTTGATCTCAAGTTCCTTGATAATGTAGCTCTCCTTAATCCCCTTAAGTTCCTTCACATCGGATTCTTTGAGGCAAAATACTTTTTTGGTTTTGAAAAGCCCGTCAGGATTGACAAAGATGCCATGATAGACTTCATAGTTGATATGGTAGCCGAAGGACTTATGGAATCCACAGATGGGGCAAACTTAATATGGTGGGCAATGAAAAAATGAGAGGTGATCCAATGATAATTGGAGTTGTGGGTAAAATCGCAGCTGGAAAAACAACAATCGCAAAGTTCTTTGAGGAAAAAGGATTTTGCAGAGTTTCGTGTAGTGATCCACTAATTGACCTTCTAACTCACAACCTAAGCGAATACTCATGGCTTCCAGAGATCCCAGAAAAGAGCGAACCAACAAGAGACAAGCTCATTGAATACGGCAGACGCCTTAAGGAAACTTTTGGAGAAGATATTCTGATAAGGCTGGCGCTGGACAAGAAAAGAAAGTGCGAAAATGTGGTCATTGATGGAGTTCGTTCTGGGGGAGAGATTGAAGCAATAAAAAAGCGAGGTGGATTTATAATTTACGTCGAGGCTAGGCCGGAAATAAGATATGAACGTTTAAAAAGGAGAAACGCAGGTAAGGACAAGGCGATAAAAAGCTTTGAAGATTTTCTAAAAGCCGATGAGGCTGAAGAAAAGCTCTATCACACAAGCATGCTTAAAGATCTGGCTGATTTCTTGATTGTGAATGAAGGCAGTCTTGAAGATCTAAAAAAGAGAGTTAATACCATTATAAATTCCTTAACGTCTGGAAAAATTTAAAGGCTCTTCAAGATTTCCTTTTATTGGTGAACTTCAATGAAAATAATTGTTCTTGCTCCCTGTCTCCTAAGCCCTTTCTATGTCTACCGAGGCCCAAAAGATAAGGAGTACAAAACCAGTAACGAACTATTAAATCTTCTTGCAAAACATGCAGAAGAAATAAGAGTCTTAACTTACCCCTGTCCCGAATACAAACTTATAGGATGGCCAAGACCTCCAATGAGCAAAGAAGTTTTTGAAAAACTTGGAATGTCCGAAACTGCTAAAACCATTGTGGATTTTATTGAAAGAGTTCTAACGGAAGAAAAACCTGAGAAGGTAATTTTTGTTGGTGTCAAAGGTTCACCAACGTGTGGGGTATTCTATACAACTTCAAGCGATCCAGAAAAGTTCCCATATAGAATAATCGAAGAATTCTCTTATCTAAACAAAAAAGAACGGATAAAACTGTCAAAAGAACTCATGGAAGAGCAAAACTTCAAAGTAATACCAGGGGGAGGTGTGCTTTTCCAAATTCTCAAGAATAGGTTTCCAGAGGCTATTTATCTAGAGTTTGATAAAGATAACATTGAAGAAAGCTTAAAACAGCTTGACAAACACTTTAAACACTAAAGAGAGGACTATTCTCGAGGTTTCTCGGCCACCACCATTATTTCAATGTCATCCATATCTACCTTTCGCTTCCCCCATCTTCCAGCAGTTCCTCCCCAAATGGCCTTCACTTCAAATCCAACCATTTCAAACATCAAATAAAGCTCTGTTGGGACATAAACTCGTTCTCGTATTGGAATTTTCGTACCATCCGGTGCTTTGAGTTCTTCAAAGAATGTCATGGTGTTCGGATCAAACACCCCATTAGCAATATCTTCATTTGTAGCCTTTTTAACTCTTGAGAACGTGCTTAGGGCCGTTAGGATGAACTTGCCTCCAGGTTTCAGTGACTTATATACATTCCTTAAGATGGCCAAATCATGGTCTATTGGGTCGTCAGACGAGCCAAGCAATGAAAAGGCACCCTCACATAGACATATTGCAGCGTCAAACCCTTCATTACACTCAAACCTAGCTGCATCTGCTTTTATCAATTCAACTTCAACACCCTCCTTCTGGGCCCGCTCCTCCGCCTTCTCAAGCATTTTCCGAGAAATGTCAACACCCGTGACGCGGTAGCCCCTCTTTGCAAGCTCTATGGAGTGCCTCCCAACACCACAGCCCACATCTAATATTTTTGCACCTTCTGGAAGTTTAAATTCTTCCAGTAAAAAATCAATTTCTTTTTTCGTGTGTTTGGTAAAGGGTTCTTGTAAATAATAGTCAGCCTCCCTATCAAAAAACTCTTCCCATTCGTGCTTTTTCATAGTAACCACATGCAAAACTGGTTTTTTCAGTTAAAAACTTTTGGATTATCTAAAGAGGCTAAAAATGAACTACACAGAAAATCTACAACTTGTCAAATAATCCATGATCCTTGTGATAACCATTATAATCCCTCCCAGCAACATTAGTTGAATTCTTAATTTCTGATAGCCGATATGATGCTAGAATCTGGCATATAGAACATATACCCTATTAATCCTCCATATATACATGCGGAGATTGTTGTTTCTATTGTGTGCCCTATCAAAACATCTGGTGGGAAAATTCCCTGAGCCATTATTATTTGAAAGCCATGATAACTGAACAGCAACATTAGACTTATCATTGTCTTTATTCTGCTACTGTTCATCAATATTATTGGTACTGAGAATCCAATCCATAATAACCCTCTGATAAAGTGATAAAGCAAAAACAACGGTCTCCCTTTCATTGTCATTATTATGTGATTTATGAAGTTCAATTGTTCTGTAGTTCCAGAGTAGAACAACCTGACGGCTTCAAACTGCCAAGCAACATAATAGCCAAAAAATAGGTATATTATTATGTAAAGTAACGCAAAAACAGGAGCTTTTTTCATCCAACTCTTTATCTCAATCTTTGCCAAGACATCTTTTATAACTATATTCTCCACGGCCTTTCGTTTTCCGAAAATAATAACTGTAAGTGGAACTACTATTATGGTTGTTATCACACCTCTTAACATGATATTTAAAATCTCCATATTTGTCATAAAAGGAAAAGCTTCTCTAAAATAGAGCGTTTCTATTTGTGCAATGAAGTATTCTATTCCCCAAAAACTCAGACCTAAAGCTAAGATTAATTTAGTGCCACTCCATTCTGATAATTTCACATTTATACTTAAGGCAATTGCCCCGAGTAAAGAAACTAACAACATCAATACAAAAATAGTATTTTGCATATCCTCTGTCACCCTTGCTGTAATCTCCGGAGGTACCGGTATTATCAAAGTTGGCACCACAATACCTACAACAAAAACTACTGTAAGCGTTAATATTCTTAATACATTGCTAACAATATTTCTCATAATAACCCTCTTAACTCAGAATTTATCAAATGGCAATATATAAGTCTTTCCCTATCGCTCTTTTTTGATTGTTGAGTGAACTTAGTGCAAGTTTGATATTATAAGCCACGATAGACTGGTGTTCTCGTGACAAATATAGAAAAAAAGAACACAAAAAATCCAAATTTACGCTTTTTTTATTGCCTCTTTCACAAGAGTTTCTGCCTTCTTCATTAGCCCCTCCGCTTTTTCCTTTGTATGAGCTTCTAGAGTTATGCGCATTATTGGCTCTGTTCCACTTGGCCTGAATAGGATCCACCACTCATCATTTTCAATCCTGATACCATCAATATCAATAATCCTCTTGTACTCAAAGCTCTCGAGGACTTCTCTCTTTATGAATTCCATAGCTTTGACCTTCTTCTCGTTTGGACAGGATATTTTTACCCTTAAAGTAACGTAGCGCGGCACTTCCTTTGCGAGCTCACTTAACGGACCCAGTTTATCAATCATCTCAAGAACCAAGGCCCCAGCAAAGATTCCATCGGGAGTGAGGTTCCACTGGGGGATTATCCATGTGCCACTTGGCTCTCCTCCAAATACTGCGTTTTCTCTCATTATGCCCTCAGCAACTGCAACATCTCCAACTTTTACCCTAACGACTTCTCCTCCCAGGGGTTTAATATAGTCATCTAAAGCAAATCCCGCATCCACAGTGGTGATAATTTTCCCTTTTCCGAACTTCCTCAGCATATAGCCGCTTATGAGGGAAAGCATAACTTCGTATTCAACAAAGTTACCCTGATTGTCAACAACACCAATTCTATCGGCATCTCCATCATGGGCTATCCCAACATCAGCCTCAAGGGACTTCACAGCCTTTGCAAGGGTTTCTAAGCTTTTGGCATTTGGTTCGAGTTCCCTAACAAAAAAACCGCTTGGATGAGAGTTAAGTGAGATGACTTTATTTCCAAGCTCCCTCTGGAGGTAAGGGGATAAAATTGAACCGGCACCGTTCCCACAGTCAACGACAACCTTATAGCCTTTTGAAAGTTCTATCATCTCAAGAGCTTTTTTTATGTACTCCTTTTTTGGATCGGCTCTTGTTAGTTCTCCTATGTTATCCCAAGATGCCTGCTGGAACTTCCTCCCTTCAAGAATTCTCTCCAGTTCACTCTCCATCTCACTTGTGTAAGCCATTCCATTCGGTTGCCAAACCTTTATACCGTTGTACTCTGGAGGGTTGTGAGAAGCAGTTATTGTGACACCTGCATCTGCTTCGTAGAGCTTTATTGCAAAACCAGTTAAGGGTGTTGGAGAAAGGCCGATGTCAATAACATCGATTCCAGTGCTTAAAAGGCCGGAAATAAGAGCATTCTTTAGCATCTCTCCACTTGTTCTAGTGTCTCTACCAACCACAACCTTTCCTTCACCAAGATAAGTGCCCAAAGTCTTTCCAACTTTTAAAGCAAGATCTGGAGTTAATCTTTCGTTAACGATTTCTCTTATGCCACTTGTTCCAAAGTACTTGCCCATAAGAATCACCAATAATGATTGTCAAATTCATTAAAAGATATGAAGTAAACTTAAAAGATTTTTCATTTCACTTCTCTAAAAATCTCCGTACATAAGTCTTTTTCTCAACTACTTTGCCATCTTCAATTCTATAAACATCGACCCTATCCATACCCATTGTCTCTCGCTTGTATGCAACAAGATAATCTATAACATCCTTAATAGCATACTTAAAAACGGAGTCTTTGAAGTACTTGGGCTCGTATATTAATATGACCCTATCATCATGATTGGATATAAAGGAGTAATACTTTTTTCGCTCTGTTTTTGGCTTAGAAAGGAGAGAATAGAGGAAATACCCATCAAATTTTATGGTTTCATCTATATTCCCAATGAAAACACTTTCAGGATATCCAACTTCAAATGGTAAATATTCAGCCAGAAATAGTTTCCCTTTAGAAAGCCATGTATTTAGAAATATCCTAGCAAGTTTCTTTGCATCCCCTGTGATTAAAATTACGCCCCGTTCAAGATTTACTATCTCCTTAAGCATGAGCATCCCATTGTTAATAGGCACAAGGTTTTTAAAAACATGCGGATTCTATGTACCAACACCACAAAATATATATTCTATCATTCTCACTCCCATACGATAACCCCATTATGGAGGTCGACCTAATGAAGAACAGAATATTGACAGTCTTTTTAATAGGAGTTTTAGTACTTAGTGTTGCCATAAGTGGATGTACAGGTGGAGAAACAACAAGTACCCCTGAATACGCAGGAAAAATTGCAGTTGTGTATGATGTCGGTGGAAGAGGAGACTTAAGCTTCAACGATATGGCATACCTTGGGGCTTCAATGGCAGCGACTGAGTTTAACCTTGAAATTAAGGAAGTCCAAAGCAATACAGAATCAGATTACTTGCCTAACCTTAGAAGCCTTGCTCAGACTGGAGAGTATGACATTATAGTAGCAGTTGGATTTATGATGACTGATGCAGTGATCCAAGTTGCAGACGAATTCCCAGATCAAAAGTTCGCCATTGTTGATGGATTTATTCCTGACAAACCAAATGTTGTAAGTATTCTCTTTAAAGAAAACGAGGGTTCAGCTTTAATTGGGGCTTTAGCCGGGTTAATAGCTGCAAATGATGGTAAAGACAAAGTTGGAATCGTTCTTGGTGTTGAGATTCCCGTTCTTTATAAATTCGAAGGCGGATACAGATTCGGTGTTGCTTGGGCCGAGGACTACTACAAGCAAAAGACCGGAAATGACGTTAACATTGATATCCTCTACACCTACACAGGTTCATTCACAGACCCTGCAAAGGGCAAAACCGCAGCTCAAGCTCAGCTTGGACAAGGGGCCTGGGTGGTCTACCAAGTCGCAGGTGCTACCGGCCTTGGTGTTTTTGACGCAGTTTATGAATACCTTGAGAGCCAAGGAAAAGAGATGGGACCACCATTTGCTGTTGGTGTTGATTCAGCCCAAGACTGGATCAAGCCTGGTGTAATAATAGCCTCAATGATGAAGAGAGTTGACGTTGGTGTCTACAGGGCTGTTGAAATGGTCGTCAAGGACAACTGGCAAGGAGGAATAATGGAGCTCGGCCTTAACGAGGGTGGTGTTGGCGTAAGCACAATAGAGACTGTTAAGGAAATCTTTAACTCACTGCCAGAAGAAACAAAACAACAAAAACTTGAAGAACTTGAACTCAGCAGCGAGGAAGAACTCTTTACCAAGCTTGAAGAAACAAGAAGCCAAGTTCCAGACTGGATCTGGCAAGCCGTAAGTGAATTGGAGTCTAAGATTAAGAGTGGAGAGATAGAAATTCCATCAGCACTAACTTCAGAACAAATCGAAGCTATAAGAAACGCTGAAACATGGCAAGAGATGGAAGAATTAGGAAAACAATGGTAAAACAACTGATATTTCCTTTCTATTTTCTCTTTATAATCTTTAGGGGGTGCATTTATGGAAGAAGCTCCAATTATTGAAATGAAAGGAATCATAAAAATCTATCCCGATGGCACTAAAGCACTCAAAGGTGTTGATTTTTCCGTAAAACAAGGTGAGATCCATGGTTTATTGGGAGAGAATGGGGCTGGAAAAACTACTCTGATGAAGATCCTTTCTGGGATGCTCCATCCTACAGATGGTAAAATCTTTGTTAATAACAATGAGGTGAGATTTAAAACCCCTGCTGATGCTCTTGCAAATGGAATTGGTATGGTTCACCAGCACTTCACGCTGGTAGATGTTTTTGATGGCCTCCACAATATCATACTTGGGATGGAGGGGCATGGTCTCTTTTCTAAGATAGATGTCGAGAAAGCGATGGGGAAACTGCAAAAACTTATGGATGATTTGAATTTCCAAGTCCCTCTTGATGTTCCTGTAGAAACCCTCCCTGTTGGTGTCCAACAAAGGATTGAGATATTAAAAACGCTATATAGGGATGTTGATGTACTTATATTGGACGAACCAACTGCCGTACTAACCCCTATAGAGGTTAAAGAACTCTTCGATGTTCTTAAAAAACTGAAATCCCAAGGAAAAACAATTATCTTTATCAGTCATAAACTCAAAGAAGTTATGGAAATAACAGACAGAGTAACAGTTCTTAGAAAAGGAGAGCTTATAGGAACTGTAAATACAAATGAAACTTCCCCAAAAGAGCTTGCTAAGATGATGGTCGGAAGAGAAGTAGTTCTTAGGATAGAAAAACCTCCAAAAGAAGCAGAAACCCCTGTTTTGCAAGTCCAAGATTTATGGGTTAAAGGAGATAGAAGCCAAGATGCCGTAAAAGGATTAACATTCGAAGTGAAAGCCGGAGAGATCTTTGGAATAGCCGGTGTTGAAGGTAATGGACAAACCGAACTTATAGAAGCAATAAGTGGACTGAGAAAAATTGAAAAAGGCAAAGTTATTCTCAATGGAAAAAACATCACTGGAAGACCTCCGAAAGAACTCTATGACCTTGGAGTGGCCCACATACCAGAGGATAGGATCCATATGGGGTTAGTAGCAGAAATGAGTGTTACTGAAAACTCCATACTTGGCCTTCACTGGAGAGAGACTTTTAGGGGACCTATTGGAATGTTAAGGTGGAACAAAGCCAAAGAACACGCTGCAAAGATTGTAAAGGATTTTGAAGTCTTAGTACCAAGTATAGAAGCTCCTGTAAAGAGCTTAAGCGGAGGAAACCAACAAAAGCTCATTGTAGCGAGAGAAGTTAGTAAGCAACCTGAATTCATAATTGCGTCTCAGCCCACAAGGGGTGTGGATGTAGCCTCAACAGAATATATAAGAAATTACCTGATAAAACTCAGGAATGAGAATAAAGCCGTTCTTTTAGTTTCTGCAGATCTAGATGAAGTGCTTCAGCTTAGCGATAGAATGGCAATAATGTATGAAGGGAAATTTGTAGGCATCGTTAAACCCGAAGAGGTTACCGAAGAACAAATAGGACTAATGATGGGAGGTATCAAGCATGAAAGTTGACATTAAAGGATTTACCAAACCTCTCATAGAAAGCTTAATTGCTGTAATAATAGGAATATTAATAGGGGCCATCATATTAGCATTTTCAGGATACAATCCAGTTGAAGCGTATTCCGCTCTCTTTGATGGTGCATTAGGCTCCAAATACGGATGGGCAATGACTCTAAGTGCTGCAACTCCCATAATGCTAACCGCGCTAACATTTGGGCTTGGTGCAAAAACAGGCTTGTTTAACATAGGTGGGGAAGGCACAGTGTATTTCGGAGCTATAGCGGCACTCATTTTGACCAATATTTGGGGAAACATTTTAATGGGCCTTCTTGGTGGAATAATTGCCGGAATTGCTTGGATGGCCATCCCTGCATTTCTAAAAGTATTCAGGGGTGTTAATGAAGTTGTATCAACAATCATGCTAAACTGGGTAGCATATTTCTTAGCCCTGTACATTATAATCCAGAAGATACCCAATCCAGAAGATCCAAATAAAACTATAGCAATTCCCTTAAGCGCTAGATTTCCCATAATAATAAAGGGAACGGAATTATCTTGGGCCTTTGCAATCTCAGTGATAGCAGCACTAGTTGCTTACTATACTCTCTGGCACACCACCCTTGGATATGAACTACGTGTTAGCGGATACAATGAAAGGGCAGCCCGTTATGCAGGTATAAACCCCAAAAAAGCTGTTATATGGTCCTTCATCCTAGGAGGGATCATGAGTGGACTTGCCGGTGCTATTGAGATGATGGGAAGACCACCAAGTTATGCAATAAGTCAAGGGATGGCAAATATCTATGGATATGGATTTGATGGAATTGGAGTCTCATTAGTAGGTAGAAATCACCCCTTGGGGATAATATTCAGTGGAATATTCTTTGGAATGCTTAAAGCTGGAGCTACAGCTATGCAGATTGAAGCAGGAGTACCTTTAGAGATGGTTAGAGTAGTCCAAGGAATTATAGTTGTTACAGTAGCTATCCCCGGACTTCTAGATCTATTGAAAAGGGTGGTGAGAAAATGATGG
>Ga0190329_1000307_pt1 | contig 14658 bp, 12 predicted proteins | sample 48720423_MG_FD_161655 | JGI IMG/M metagenome (GOLD analysis project Ga0190329, IMG submission 161655) | Hydrothermal vent sediment bacterial communities from Southern Trench, Guaymas Basin, Mexico - 4872-04-2-3_MG | ecosystem: Environmental > Aquatic > Marine > Hydrothermal vents > Sediment ... | reverse complement strand
AAAGAGTTTTGATCCCTTGGTGACAGAATATATCCCCATCAATTATTCAGATGCCACAGCAGATATTAAGCCACACATAGATCAGATTCTGACTAAAGAAAGAGGGACGGTTAGTATTGATAAACGAACCAATATGATTGTTATTACAGATACCCAGGAAATAATTGATCAGGCAAAGGATATTATTTATCGATTGGACAAAGTAACCCCGCAAATTATGATTGAAGCCAAAGTGGTGGAGGTGTCAAAGACGTTTTTACGAAAATTGGGAATAGGGTTTAACCTTTCCAATGCTTCTGCTGTTACATCAGATTTTATACAAGATTTTGGTGTATCGGTTAATCATCCGACTTCTTCTGGTTCAGGCAATTTGGATTTTTCTTTTTTCAGATTATTTGGTTCCAGCGCTACGGCACTTAACGCTCAACTGGACGCGTCTGAAGCAAAAGGAGATACAAAAATTGTGTCATCGCCTCGAATTCTGACACTGGACAATGAAAGTGCCACAATAAAACAGGGCGAGGAAGTGGCGTATCTTGAACGGGATGATGCAGGTGGCTCTTCCGTAAAATTCAAAAATGCTGATTTGCTGTTGGACGTTACGCCCCATGTCACACCGGATAAAAGGATTTCAATGAAAATCCATTTGACAAAAAATAGTGTCAAACAAAACACTAGCCCTCCGACTATTAGTACTAATGAAGTCAATACCGAGCTTTTAATAAATAATAATGACACCATTGTTATTGGGGGGATAGTAACAACAACAGAGGGTGATAGCAGATCCGGACTTCCTTTTCTGTCAGGGATTCCTATCCTGGGAAGGCTTTTTAGAACGGATACTGATACAGATGATAGAAAGGAGCTCTTGATTTTTATTACGCCTTCAATTGTTCAATTGGAACAGAGAAGTAATACCCTTACAACAGATTAATTGAGTTCAGAAAGTTTTTTTGTGGCTTCCCTTGCCAAAGGAGACGTTTCAGGAACAAGTTTCAGTACAACCTCCCAGGATTTTTTCGCCTTTTTAAAGTCTTTTAATGCGTCATATACTTTTGCCAGATCCGCATGAAGAATGGCAGCACCCGGGTTTTTTTCCAGTTCACGATGAAGGAAATTAATGGCACGGGGGTAGTATCCGGTTTCAATATATATGGATGCAAGTCCGTGAACAGCGATTAAAAAGTCAGGCCGGAATTCCAGGGATTTTTCAAAATATGTTTTGGCGGTCTTATACATTTTTTGATGAAAATAGGCCCATCCAAGATTTGCCAGGGGTGTTTCAGGCGTAGCATATAAAAGATTGCCGGAAATTTCTTTAAAACAGTGAATGGCAAGATCCCATTTTTTTTGCTTAAGATATGTTACCCCCAGATTGTTTTTTGCCTGGGTATAGTCTGGTTTCAGATTTAATGCTTTTTTAAAGTGGGTTTCAGCAAGGTCAGGCCGATATTTTGCCAGATAAACAAGGCCAAGGCTGTTATTGAGAAAAGGATCATCCGGAAGGGTTTTATAGGCGTCAAGAAGATTTCTTAACGCCGCTGTATATTGCCCGGAATTATAATATTCTTCACCCACTCTCTGGGTTGCCTCGGCGATTTCTTTTTTGGTTCCCACATTTGTGGCTTTAGATGCACAGGATATCAGAAAAAAGAAAGCAAGAACCAGGCAGATAAGATTTTTCATATGATATTTTCCTTTATTGAGTGGGGGTCATTATTGAGTGGGGGTCAGCTTTTCAGTCGCTAAGATCTTTATTCCTTCTTTTTTTAGGTAATCTATAATATCCGTATTCAGCGGTTTGGCAGGAATAAATAATTTATCCTGTTCTTTAACCGCGTAAAGGCCATCAATCCGTTTAATCGTTCCTTCGGTAGAAAAAGAAGGGTTTACCCATGTGGTATATCCAAGATGGGTGAATAGGGTTTGGGTCAGTTCAAGAACCGTTAATTTGGGCGTGATTGACATAATTTCAAGATCTTTTTTTTCCAGACCCTCTAACGCGGCGCCATAAACATTTCCAAAATTGATCAACAGATCGGTTGTATCTTGTCTTATCACCCGCCCAAAGGATGCCTCAAGATTAATAGTATTGAGCATAAAAGGGATTTTTGCATCCGGGATATAGTCATACTCTGTTTGGGATAGCAACGCATCAATAATTTTTTTATATTCAGTGGTAACGTTTTTTGGGGGGATCATTTTTCTGCCGGTTTTTATTTGATCAATGGCGTCTGATATTAATTGAGTTTTTAGACTCGCCCAATACGTTTTTACATATTCAAGCAACTCGTCATTCACATTATCACCCGATATCATCAGTATTTTAGAGCCGTCACTGGTTTCAATAATCGGAGTGGATGATAAATCCAGAACCTGGGTTGAATTGTTTTTCCCCGGAAAATACATTTTGCCGTGGTTTAAAAGGGTACCGCCAATAAGTGAGGAATATTTTTTTAATTGTGCCAGTTTGTAGGCGTCTATTTTATATGGTTCAAGCCCCTGCTTTTTTTCGTAGGATTCATTTTTTATTGGTTTCCCTGATAAAATAGACTTAAACCACGGTTGCGATTTTATTGAAGGATCAGGCAAATAAATATCAGCACCTTCGTGTATAATATTGATATTTTTTATATCAGGATTTGCTAATCCAAATGCTTTCAGCCCTTCTTCCGATATAACACCTTTCTTTTTTAAAAAATCCTTATCGATCAGGTTTAAAATAGTGTCCCCTTTTTCCATTTTATGCTTCTGTGTGAAAGGGGTCATATTTAAATCTTCCGGGACCGTTGAAAACTCAATCACTGGAATATCAATATTCCCCGATGTGCTCTGATTATAATCTTTTTGGTGTACTTTTTTTAACGGAATCAGGATATGGTTTCCCGGTTTAATGGCATCAATGTTGCTGATTTGGGGATTAATTTTTTTAAAAATGATGATAAAATGAGGAAAATCTTTTTCAGAGATTTCCCCTTTTTTCCTGAAGATTTTATATAGCCAGTCATCTTTGTTGACAATATAAGGTTCGCAAAGGACATCTTCATTTTTATATTTGAAAAGTGAATATCGTTTATACGATGTCTTAACCCCCTTGGTTTTTGAATGAGCTGGAAGGGGGATCGTAACAGAGGCATAGAGGGCTAAAACGGTGAAAATAAATATGTTCAAAAAAATATGTTTTTTCATAAATTATAAAGACACTTTTAAATTCAACCTTTCGGCTATTTTATGAGAAATATCTTTTACAAATAGTTGAAACTCTTTTTCTTTCAGCCGGTTTGTTTGTGATGGTACTATATCAGAATTATCCGGTAGAATCAAAGCCGGAAGATTGATATTGTTTGGATCAGAATCTATTTTATATTCTTTTGGCAGTTTTGATTTGAAATAGAGATCCTGGAATTCTGAAAATTTAATGGCATGGGCGGTGGCATCAAGAATGGCCGTCTCTTTTTTTGTAACAATATTTTGTTTAACCGCCTGTACAAGTCCTGCAAGGCATTCTCCTCCCTGGGTACACGCAATATGGCCGTTTTTATTGGCATCAAGCTGGCACTCCATGATAGCCTGCTCTGTTACTTGAACAAAGAAGACATGCGGGTGACCGGCAAGGGCATTATATTTTTTTGCAATCTGTACGACCCGGGGCATTGAAACCGGATTCCCGATCATGGCTGCCTGGGCAACACTCGGCTTTGTGTCCACAGGGGTAAATTTTCTTTTGGCTTCGTCGGGTTCAAGATAGTATTGATAAACCGGGTCAGCCTGTTCTGATTGAACCCCAATAACCTTTGGCAGACAATTAATAATATCGGCCTCATAAAATTTAATAAATCCGTTCATCACAGCGGTTATATTCCCCGCATTGCCAATAGGGACAACAACGACTTTGTCTGTCATATCCCATTCAAAATCCTGAGCAATTTCATAGGAATAGGATTCCTGACCAAGAATTCGCCATGCATTTTTTGAATTTAAGAGGACAACCGAATATTGGGCGGAAAGATGTTCCACAATTTTCATGCAGTCATCAAAAACACCGGGGATTTCAAAAACGTGTGCCCCGCTTCCTAGAGGTTGTGAAAGCTGTTGGGAGGTCACTTTTTTATGGGGCAACAGAACAGCGGATTTGATTAAAGGACCCAGATAAGAGGCATAGAGTGCCGCCGCCGCAGACGTATCACCGGTAGACGCACAGAGGGCGATCACATCAGACACAAGGTTCTGATCTATCAGATATTTAATACTGGACATCGCGCTGGCCATTCCCCGATCTTTAAAAGATGCGCTGGGGTTCTGGCCGTCATTTTTATAGAAAAAGGTAAGCCCTACTTTTTCTTTCAGGGTTTCATTGGCTTCAACAACAGGGGTGTGGCCTTCGCCAAGATAAACAATCGACTCCAGGGGAATGCAGGATCCGATAAATTCGTGGTATCGGTATATTCCCTTGAGCGCAGGTATGGTCAGCATTTTTCTGTAATCAAAGATTTTCTGCCAGACAGCCCCGGGGATTTTTTTTAAAGAGGGGGCATTTCGATCATGAATGAGCAGGACCTGCTGGCATTCCGGGCAGACGTATAACAGTTTTTCAATGGAATATTCAGCAGCGCAATCAATACATTTGTAATAGAGCTCTCCGGTAGCCTTTGGTATAATATAAGGTTTTATGTCTTCTGGAAAAGCATCAAGCATCATGTTGAATCACCTTTTGCCCTCTCATGTAAGGGATCAGTACATCGGGAATAATGACAGATCCATTTGCCTGTTGATAGGTTTCTAAAATAGCGGCAAATGTCCTTCCCACAGCCAGTCCGGAACCATTTAATGTATGAACATATTCCGGTTTTTTCTTGTCTTTTCTCCGAAATCGTATATTGGCGCGCCTGGCCTGGAAATCCAGACAATTACTGCAGGAAGAGATTTCCCTGTATTTTCCCTTCCCATCGTCCTGTCCCGGCATCCATACTTCAATATCAAAGGTTTTTGTTGCTGAAAAGCCTAAATCTCCGGTGCAGAGAGTGACAACCTGATAGGGCAGTTCAAGAAGTTGAAGGATTTTTTCAGCATTTTCAAGCAAAGAAGCAAGTTCATCAAAAGAAGATTCAGGGGTGGTTAACTTAACCAGTTCCACTTTGTTGAACTGATGCTGGCGGATTAAGCCTCTGGTGTCCCTGCCGTATGAGCCAGCTTCTGATCTGAAACAGGGTGTATAGGCTGTAAATTTGCAGGGGAGCAGTGATTCATCAATGATTTCATTGGCGTAAATATTGGTCATGGGGACTTCAGACGTCGGAATCAGGTAGTAATCCCATCCTTCGAGTTTAAAAAGATCTTCTTCAAACTTGGGCAATTGACCGGTTCCGGTCATGGTGGCTCTGTTCACGATAAAGGGTGGCAGGGTTTCTGTGTAGCCGTGTTGAGATGTATGGATATCCAGCATAAAATTGATGAGCGCTCTTTCAAGCCTTGCACCACTCCCGAAATAAAGAGGGAATCTGGCGCCTGTCAGTTTAGCCGCCCGTGTAAAATCAAGGATACCCAGATCCTCGCCAATCTCCCAATGGGCCCTTACTTTAAAATCAAATTCTTTGGGGCTGCCATTGATTTTTTCAAGCCTGTTTTCCGTATCATCGAAACCTTGCGGGACATCTTCATGGGGAATATTCGGAAGAGAGATAAGAAAATCATGGATGGATTCTTCAATGGTTGTAAGCGATTTATCCAGTTTTTTTATGGTTTCAGACACATCTCTCATCTGTTCAATAAGGGAGCCCGCATCTTCTCCTGTTTTTTTTATTTTTGCGATGTCATCGGAAACGACATTTCTTTTATGTCTGAGTTCTTCGATTTCTAAAAGTAACGACTTTCTTTTATCATCATTATTTAACAGAACGGTAAAGTCTATTTTAACTTTCCTTTTTGCCATTCCGTTTTTTACCAGTTCCAGATTATTTTTTAGTAATTTCAAATCCAGCATTTTGTTTTATTTTGCCTCTTCTATAACGCTTTAAGTTCTTATTTTAAAAGATTCTTCAACAAGTATAACCTGATACCACGAGGGGTGTAAACAGTCAATGATTATTGCAGGTTGACAATTGCTGCCATGTGGTTAATATTTGCTAAAAACTTTTTTTCGAATAATTAGGAAGGAAAGCTATGGATGAAATAAAAAATGGGAAAAATAATAATTTAACAGTGGTGGCCGAAAGGCTGGAGAACTTTACAAAAGAAGAGCTTTTAGAGAAATACGAAAAGATTGAGCAGAAGCTTTTTGAGTTTGCCAACTTTATGGAAGCGCAGTTGATTTTTTTATATACCCCGATAAGTAATGAAATCCCCACAGAAAGAATTATTAAAAAGGCATTAGAGATAGAAAAGGGAGTTGTATTGCCGGTCTTTACCGATGCAAAAAATATCATTAAACTTTATAAAATCAACACCTATAACAAAGATTTTGTAACAAGTGCCAATGATATCCTTGAACCGAATGTTGAAAAGTGCAAAAAAATATCAATGGAAGATGTTGATATCGCAATTATCCCGGGACTTGCATTTGATGACAAGGGTGGCAGGATAGGGTTTGGGAATAATTTTTATACTAAGCTGATTACAAAACTTCCCGAAACCTGTAGAAAAATATCGCTTGCCTATGAGGAACAGATTGTAGATCAGATTCAAATGGAATCAAGAAAATTTACGGTTGATATTATTATTACAGACAAACGGGTCATTTATAAAATATAATTTTGTTTAATTTTTTTCAGGGTTGATCGCTTGGGTGAATTTTTTTAAATCAGGTGTTTTCCCCATAACAATGACCGTATCTCCGGGTTCAATCAAGGTTTCAAAATGGGGATTAAAGAGCATTTCTCCGGATGTTTTTTTTATGGATATAATGATGAGATTGAAATCCTGCCTGATTCCGGAATCTTTCAGTGCGACATTGGTATACCTGGAGCTTTTCGGAACAAAAATCTCATCAATCTGAATGGCTTCTTTTTTTCTGGATAATGCAACTGCCAGAAAATTACTGACACTCGGTCTTAACAGCTTTAATCCCATGGATATGGCGCCGATATCATAGGGAGACTCAACAAAATTAGCCCCGGCAATCATGAGTTTGTTTTTAACATCAGGGTTGCTGGCACGTGCCATAATATAAATATCAGGATTTAGCTGTCTTGCGGTTAAGACAAGGAAAACATTGGCTGTATCGGTTCCAAGCGCAGCAATCAGAGAGGATGCCTTTTTAATGCCTGCTTTTATCAGAAGAGCTTCATCCGATGCATCCCCATGAAGATAATGCATTTTGTCTTTATCTAATGTGTCAACAAGGGTGTCATCATTCTCAATCACAACAATATCGCCTGTTTCTTTTTTTTCTTCTTTTATCAATTGAGATAAAACCCTTCCGATACGACCGTATCCACAGACAATATAATGGTTTGTCAATTTACTAATTTTTTTATCCAATCGTTTTCTCCCCAAAATTGATTGTATTTCTCCTTCAACAACGGATTGTATGATAAGCCCTGCAATGTAGAAAAAATAGCCGACACCTGCGATCAGGATGATGCTGGTAAATATTCTTCCACCAGAACTTAATTCGTGCACTTCCATGAACCCGGCAGTCGTTACAGTTATAGCCGTCATGTATACGGCATCAAGAAAATTCCATTTTTCAATCACCATATATCCGGTCACACCGATAAAAAAAATAACCCAGGAAATGAGAATCGCCCTGATGATTTGTTGAAGTTTGTTCATAGGGGTATAAATACTGGTCTTAAGAATAAAAATCAAGGTAAGATTATAGAAGGCAAAAGGCGTGTATCTTCTTGACGGACGTATTGGTTGCTGGTATTAAGATGGACATGAAAAAGGAACTCAAAAAATTTGCTCACTTTCGTCGTGAAATGGTCGAAAAGCAGGTTGTTTCCCGGGGGGTAACCGATCCATTGGTCCTTGAGGCAATGACCACAGTGCCAAGGCATTTATTTGTCAGTGAGGCCCTTGGTGACAGTGCATATGGAGATTTCCCGCTTCCCATTGGAGAGGGGCAGACGATTTCACAACCCTATATTATTGCAGAGATGACACAAAGTCTTGAGTTGAAAGGTCATGAAAGGGTCCTTGAGATCGGTACCGGATCAGGATATCAGGCAGCTGTTCTGGCTCGGATCGTCTATAAAGTATACACCATAGAAAGAAATAATTCTTTATTTTTACAGACAAGAAAGCTTTTTGATACGTTAAAATACCATAATATTATTACCCGATATTCTGATGGTACCCAGGGCTGGAAACAAGAAAGTCCTTTTGATGCCATTATTGTCACCGCAGGGGGGCAGCAGATTCCTGCGCCGCTGATTGAACAGCTTGCCATCGGGGGACGGCTTGTCATGCCGGTTGGGGGTAGTTTTTCCCAGGAATTGATACGGCTTGAAAAGACCGAAAACGGAATAAAAAAAACCCACCTTGGTGCGTGCCGGTTTGTAAAATTGATTGGCCAGAATGGCTGGGATGAGTAGGTCCCTGAAAAACTGATGGAAAAAGATAGTGAGCGATCTTCATTCATTAAAGAGCTTCTTATCGGATTTTGCCTGGGAACGGCAAATATTATCCCCGGTGTTTCCGGCGGCACATTTCTTTTGATTTTTAACATTTATGAACGTGTTTTTTCTAGTCTGAATAATATTAATAAAGTCAGTATCCTTGAGTTTTCAACCTGTATGGCCAATCTTGTTTTTAAAATCGGGAAAGCAGGCTCATTGAAAGCAGTTGTTGATTTTTTAAGAAAGAATGATTTTATTTTTCTTTTTAAATTGATTGCGGGTGCGGTAGTGGCCATTATTTCTCTTTCAAGTGTGATGAAATATTTGATTGTGTATCATTTCAGCAGTACCTATGCATTATTTTTCGGTTTGATTCTGGTTTCAATTGTTATCCCTGTAAAAATGGTGAGGGATAAAAAAAAATATCTGATCTTATTTGTTATTTTGGGAGCTGTCGCCACCATTTATATGACAATGGCAGTGAATCCCTATGAAAAAGTAAAAATGAAATCTGAATTTTATAAAGGTCAGTATCTGAAAACTTCGGAACCGAAACAGGAGAAACCGGATATTAAAGCTTTCTCTTTTGTAGGGAAATATACGACAGATGAATATATATATGCTTCAATTTGTGGTGCGATTGCGATTTCAGCCATGGTTCTGCCCGGGATAAGCGGGTCGTTGGTGCTTATTCTGATGGGAGAATATTTTGAGGTTGTTTCTGTCATTTCAGGGTTAAAGACGTTAAATTTAGATAATATGGTTTTTTTAGGGTGCTTTACAATGGGCATTATTATCGGTGGTCTTTTATTTGCCAGGCTGGTCAACGCTGTTTTGAAACGATATTATAATGCCACCATGGCATTCCTCATCGGATTGATGGCAGGGTCTTTATATGCGCTGTGGCCGTTTAAAAAAAGTATTATTATGGCACGGCAGTATATTAAAGAAGATGGCCTGGTAGGTATGGTTCAAAATGTGAGGATTTACACAAATATAAATGAACTGCCCCAGATCGGGACTGAATTTTATGTTTCACTGATCACCTTTTTTATCGGGTGCATCATCATGTTCTTTTTCATTGGGAAAGAACTTCGGGACTGATTAGAAGGGTTATAGCATTTCCGGGGTAAACGCCACCACATCATCAATGGATGAGGTGTCACAGAAAATCATGACCAGTCTGTCAATTCCCAAAGCAATACCCGCAGTATCGGGCATGGTTTCAAGATCTTTTAGAAATTTACCCGGTAAGGGGAGGGGCGATTTGCCTTGAGAACTGCGAAGTTGATTCTCTATTTCAAATCTTAATTTTTGTTCAACGGGATCAGTCAATTCGGTAAATCCATTGGCAAGCTCGATACCGGCTAAATAAAATTCAAATCTCTGGGCGTAGTGAGGATTTTCCGGTATTAATTTCGCCAGGGATGCAAGACTTGCAGGGTAATCACATAAAAAAACAGGGCCTGTATTGCCAAGGCGAGGTTCAATCTGATCGCTCAGGATTTCATCAAAGTCGTTATCTTTCAGTGCATCATTTAAGGATTTGGTCGCATAACGGTCAAACGCCTGCTGAACGGTAATCTTTTTCCAGGGAGGATGTAAGTTGATGGGGTGGTTCTGATAGATAATCTGGTGGCCAAGATTGAGCCTTTTCGCAATAAAGTTTATCAGGCCCTGGCAGTGATCCATTAAATCAAGATAGGTGGCATCTTTTGCATACCATTCCAGCATGGTTAACTCCGGCAGGTGATGTGATCCCCTTTCATTTTTTCTGAAGCATTTGCAGATCTGGAAAATTTTCTGAAAGTCTTTTGATAATAATCGTTTCATGCAAAGTTCAGGAGAGGCCTGCAGATAAAATTTTTCTGAGGCGACAGGATCAATATGGGCTTCGGGAATAATGCAGGGACATCGGATAGGGGTTTCCACTTCAAGATAATGGTTGCCAGTAAAAAAATCCCTTATGGCTTGAATCACAAGGGATCTTATCTCAAGATATCTGTAGGTTTTTGTCTTCAATATTATTTTATTTCATAGATATCTTTTGGCCTGTCCTGTAAAAAGACTTTATCAAATTTATTTTTATCTGCCTGGTCAAAAAATTTGTATCCGGCTTCAATACATGATTTACAGGCATTGATGGGAATATGGACAGCAAGAACATGATGCCCGGGTGTTGCAGTGGAATCAATTTCAAAACAGCCGCCACAATCCCTGCAGATCCTTACCTTTTCTTTTTGCCGCTCAAAGATATTGTCGGTATCATAAAATATTTCCCGGTGTCTCACCGCAAGATCACCGACAGCTCCGCCTCTTTCTCTTAACTCATTTTTCTGACGCCAATAGGAATGAATCCGGTCAGTGGTTTTTTTAATTTTATCGGTAACACTTACGGATTGTTTCAGGCGTTCAGGATTATAATCCGGTTCAACAACGCCGGAATAATCAATGCCGGCCATGGCAAGAATAATCCCCAGATTCACATAGGGCAGGGCCCCTTCAATGGCATACCCGCCTTCAAGAACTGCAATATCGGGTTTAAGAAGTGTGGTCAGCTTTGCATACCCCTGGGCTGAAAAATTCATATTGGTGAGAGGATCGGTATAGTGGTTGTCCTGTCCGGCAGAGTTGACAATAATATCCGGTTGAAATTCTTCTAAAACAGGTAAGACACAATTTCGGATAACATAAAGATATCCTTCGGTGGATGTGCCCGGTGGCAGTGGTATATTCAGGTTTGATCCTTTTGCATTGGGCCCTCCCAGTTCGTCCGGGAATCCTGAGCCGGGATACAGGGTCCTTCCATCCTGGTGCAGGGAAATGAACAAGACATCGGGATCATGCCAGAAGATATCATTGGTGCCATCTCCGTGATGGCAGTCAGTATCAATTATGGCAATTTTTTTGACACCGAACTGGGATCTGATATATTCCACCATGATGGCTTCCATATTAATATGACAAAAGCCCCTGCCGCCATGGGAAAGCCTCATGGAATGATGTCCCGGAGGACGAACCAGCGCAAAGCCGCTTTTTACTTCCTTGTTTAAAACAGCATTTGCAATAGCTTTGGCGCCTCCTGCACTGATAAGATGGGATTCGGTGGTAACGGTTTTTTCATCCGGGACGCAGAAATGTGCCCGCCGGATGTCCTGGTGGGTAACAAGTTCAGGTTTATATTCAATAATACCGTTGATATCAAAAACACCCTCTTCTGTCACCTGATCCTGAGTATATAGAAGTCTTTCTTCCCTTTCAGGATGGGTAGGATCTATAGCCCAGTCAAATGCGGGAAAGAATACAAGACCTGTTTTATATAATGCTTTTAACATTATCACCTCATAAAATTATTGCAAAACCTTTTCAAAGCCTTTTATCAGGCCGGGTTTAAGCTGCGTTTTTGTTCTAAATATTTTACCCCTGGGAGAGAAATTTCGAACAATATTGAATTTTTGAAATTCAACGACTTCCATTTCATCCAGATTGTCCGGATCCGCTCCTGAATTAATGGCTTTTTCTTTTAAAAGTGTGTATGCGGTTTCGATCAAATCGTCATCAGAATAAGTTTTTGAAATGGGTTCTGCAAAATTTTCTTCATGGGCAGTCACAATTCCCTGTTCTGTATCGGCATATAAGGAAACCTCACAGGTAGTCCTGGCAAGGGCGGCACCAATGGCATTTGCCACAGAAAATTCAGGCACCACTTCCGTTTCAATTTGATAAAGCTCTTTTATTTTTTTTGCAAAGTAGGGGGCAGGTCTTCCAAGAAGCAGTATTTTTCTTGGGCTGATTTTATAACCTTCAAGAAATTCATGAACCGTATATACAGGTTGAGCATTAATTTTATCTATCATTTCAAAGGCTTTTTTCAGAATAATGGTACAGCATTTTTTAAATATTTGATCTGCCGCCTCTTTATCTGTCAAACCCAGTTTCCGGGCAATTTTCCCGATTCCTTTTTCAGCGTGTTCCCGATTGCCTTCATCCATTAGTCCCAGTACAAACAGAGCATCCGTTGGCGTTGGGTCGGATCCGCCAAAAGCCATGGCAGGACCATGACGGTCAGGACCAATGACCAGTTCTTTATCTATTACCCTGATAACGCTGTCCCCACCGATTCCTCTTGATTCGGTTCGGAAAGATCTGATCAGGCTTTTATATTTCCCCCGTTTGATTCCTACCGGCTCTAGCAACGGCGTTTTGTCAACCAAAATAGCAATGTCTGTGGTTGTACCGCCAATATCAAGTACAATCGCATCCTGTTTTGCAGGGGCATAGGGAATCGCTCCCATAATGCTTGCAGCCGGTCCTGACAGTACAGTTTGACCCGGAAAATCCATGGAAGATTCAAGGGTCATGGTGCCGCCGTCTGCTTTCAGGATTTGGATAGGAGTGGTAAGCCCTTTTTCCTCAAGGGATTGTTTGACGGCTTCAAAAAATGATTTATGAAGGGAAAATACAGCCGTATTTAAATGGGTTGTGGCAATTCGACGGGGAAAATTAAGATTTCCTGAAACACGGTAGCCTAAAAATACCTTTTTAAAATATTTATTTAAAATTCTTTTAATCAGTATTTCGTGGCTGGGATTTCGAACACAGAATTTGCCGACAACACCTACATATTCAATGCCGGCTTTTTTTATTTTTTTGGCAATATCTTCGATTTCCATCGTGTTTACCGGTGCTTTTTCTCTTCCCCGGTGATTGATAGAGCCTGAAACACAATAATAGTGCTCACCGGTTCTGAAAGCAGCAGGGTCAATTCCGGGACCCGCTGAAACAATCATGCCGACCGGGTCCATATTTTTCTGAACAATAGCATTGGTTGTCAGAGTCGTTGAGATAACAACCCGTTCAATCTCTTTTGGATCAATATTATCCAGAAGCTGGGTAAAACCGGAGAGAATTGTATTGAAAAGGTCTGCAGAATCTGTGGGCACCTTAATTTTTTTTTCAATACCGTTATTTCTTAAAAGAACAGCATCTGTGTGTGTGCCGCCAACATCTATTCCAATAATCATGGCGAGTTCCTGAATTTTAAATATATTACAATCTATAATTTACCTTTATACCGTTCGAAGCTTGTCAGAAAAAATAAGGCTTGTCAATCAGATTTTCTGTTGAAATCCATCCTTTATTTGTTTGAGAAATCGGTTTTAACCTTGAAATATTGAAATATTTAATTTATTGATGGATAACGCTATTTACTTTGAAGAATGAATATTGGTTTACAAGGAGTGGTTATGGCAATTATTGAGTGGGAAAAAAATGAATCTGTGGCGATTATTAATATGTGCAACGGCCCTAATAAACAGAATCTTGAATTTGTGGAGCAGATGAATTACTGTTTTGATAAAATACTGGAAGATAAAGAGATTTATTCCATTATGTTAACTTCCACGGATGAGAAAAATTTTTGCCAGGGGATTGATGTTGACTGGCTGGGACAGAAAATGAAAGATCAGGATTTCGACAGTATAAAATCATTTTTACACGGAATTAATGCGATTTTTAAAAGAGTTTTATTAATGCCTGTCCCTGTGATTGCCGCCATTAACGGTCATGCCTTTGGAAATGGTGCCATGCTGGCCTGCACTTGTGATTTTAGATTTATGACAAAAGACAAAGGCTTTTTTTGTTTTCCGGAAGTGGATATCAGTATACCGTTTCTTCCGGGCATGATTGAGTTTGTCCGCAAAGCCATCCCTGAATATAAATTCAACGAGATGATTCTTTCAGGAAAGCGTCTTGGTGCCCAGGAGCTTCAAGACAGCCATGTGATCGTTAAAGCAAGTGAAAACAAAGAAGCGCTTCTCAAAGATGCGTTGGCGTTTGCCAAAACATTCATGAAAAAAAGAGGGATTTTCGGTGAACTGAAAAAAAGGATGCACAAGGATATCATCCGGGTCATGGAGACAGAAGATATTAAAGTAATCGAGTCACTGGCTATTTTTATCCAGGAATAGCCAATTTTTAAATTTCAAAAGGGGTGTGTTGTATTGGATTCGGTTGATCCGGTTGGGTGCGGGTTGCGACTCACATGATTGAACGATTCCTACAGGCTCTAACCTCCCCGACAGACCCAAATCCTATAACA
>Ga0190329_1000302_pt1 | contig 14754 bp, 13 predicted proteins | sample 48720423_MG_FD_161655 | JGI IMG/M metagenome (GOLD analysis project Ga0190329, IMG submission 161655) | Hydrothermal vent sediment bacterial communities from Southern Trench, Guaymas Basin, Mexico - 4872-04-2-3_MG | ecosystem: Environmental > Aquatic > Marine > Hydrothermal vents > Sediment ... | reverse complement strand
CGATATTTTACTCCTGTTGGCTTACCGGTATCAAGTGTGATGAGTAAACCTTTCAATTGAGCAACAACTTCCAAAAAAAATATGCGGGGGTCATGTATTCACGCAAATTATAGGAAGAATGTATGCCCCGGTGCAAAATATTAATTGACATTCAAATCATTAAACGGACATAAATTTATTGACTTTTCCCAAACCCATCAATAATAGTTCATAATGGAAAGACGACGAATTTGCTGTTTATGTATGGCCGGATACTGTGAGAAAATTTTAATAAAATGAAAATGTGGTTTGACCAAACGACCATGTAGTTGTTTAACATGGCTTTAACAGAAGAAGCTGAAAAGAGGTTATGATGGAAGAAAAACAATTAAGTTGGTGGGGCGATGTAACGACCGGTAATAAAGAAGAAACCATTAAAAAGAATAAAGAAATAATTGGCGAACGATTAGAATTGTTTCGGATAATCAAAGGAGTTTTGGAAGATGCCGACATTGAATTTTTTTTAGAGGGCGGAACCTTGCTGGGAGCGTACAGAAACGGTCAATTTATTTATCATGATAATGATATAGATATTGGTTGTGTCAACAAAGAGTTTGTCAAAGTACGCGAAGTCTTAGATCGAAACCTGCCGGATACGGTGACATATTATCACAGAACAGACATCGGGGGTTGTCTTACAAATGCAGTGGGCTGTTTTCCGAAAGACGGGGAAAAAATTGTTGATGCTTACGGTCAGGAATGGCCTTTGAATATGGTAGATATTTACAATTACATTTATAGCGAAGAAGAAAAATCCTTCCGATTGGATCATGATAGGGTCGGGCGCGATCCACAAGGGAATCCGAAATGGATTCCGGAAGATGTGATTTTCCCATTAGGTTCTATTATGTTTGAAGGTATCAAATGTCCTTGCCCGAACAAACCAAAAGAGTTCGCAGAAATTGAACAAGGTTACATAGGCGAGGATTTTGAATTTGATCAGGAAACTCAGTTGTTTATTAAGAGGCGTTCATAGTGGCATGAAAACAATAATGACTGTTTGTGGCCCAATTCCCGCTGACAAGATAGGGTTGACATCCATGCATGACCAGATTTTGATAAATCAGTTTTTTAAGAACATCCGGCACCAATTTTACTTCTCCCAGATCTGTAAAATAAATGATATCTTGTAACGCACCTTTAATTAACGAAGTGACTTTTTTAAACTTTTTCCGCTTCCAGTATCCTGGGTTCTCCTAGCGCCACTGCTGAACCCGGATGACATTTGCAGGAACTGAGAAGTAGTCTTTATTTTTGGGTTTCATCAACCATTTTTGCTGACTGTACCGTTTGCTGGTTTCCTTGCATTCTGATTTTCTACAGAACTTTTGCCTTTTTAAATTGAGGGGATCCGGCTTGAATAAATCATCACAGTGTTTGCACCTGCGTCTCCGTATTTCCTTTTTCATAGACTTGGTACCTCCTCAGGTCTATGATTGCCATATAAGAAGGGCTGGCGGGGTATTTTTTTAATGGGGCGGGGTCTGCGGGATCAGGCGGGGTAAAACTCGCAACAAAAAAAAGTCGCTACATAATTGGAGATAAAAATTATCCCAAGGATCTAAGATTCATCAATATTATTACAATAACCTTATTATTACCAAGGCCTTAAGAACTTTTCCACAAACGTCCTGAATCCTTTGCGTTCGTGGGCAAAAGCGTCCTGCAGGGTGGCACGATTTTTATACTTGATCAAGTCTTTTACAACGCCCAGCATCTCCTGATTTACGGCGCAGATTTCCATTGATATCTGTTTGGCGCGGGATATCAGTTCCTCATGAGGCACCATCTCATTAACAAGACCGCATTGCAGGGCTTTTTCAGCAGACATAAATTGACAGGTAAAAGACATCTGTTTAGCCATTCGCAGCCCCACTGCCTGCTGTAGAAGCTGGGTCATGCCCCACCCCGGATGAATCCCCACTTTTGCATGGGTATCAGCAAAAGAAGCCCGTTCCGAAGCAATAAGAAAATCACAGTTCAAGGCTATCTCAAAACCGCCTGTAATGGCATGACCATTGATAGCGCCGATGATGGGCTTTTTACACGCTTCAATAATATCCGGCAGGTCTTTCCCATCGCCACGGGGATCAAAAAGATTCTCTGTTTTAATCACAGACAGATCAATCCCCGCACAGAATGATTTGCCGTTTCCGGTAATGACAGCGACCCGGATCTTATCATTATTTGAGACCTCATCAAGGGCATTATAAAGATGTATTAGAAGCGCCCGGTTAATGGCATTACGTTTTTCCGGTCGATTCAAGGTAATCATGGCTATACCTTCTTTAATTTCAAACAATACCGGTTTTTCCATTTTCTCTGTTTCCTTCTGCAATTTGAATTTTTCATTTTTGCATAACAATTATGATTTATATCAAAGCAAGTATCAAAAAAAAAGGGGGCGTCACAACACAAAGAAGATCGATTTCCATTAAAGTTGACAAATCAGCCATTTTACGCAACACTCGCGAAAACCTGATTTTGAATAAGGATTTCTTTTGCTATGGAACGAAAAGTTATTGTTGCGGGATGGGGCCAGATCACTCAGCCGAAAGAATTGAACAAACCACCGCAGGATCCCATGGGATTGATGAGCAAAGCATCCCAAAGAGCCGCTGAAAGGATGAATTCCGGGAAAATTCTGACGGATCTGGACGGCATCATGGTCATCCGGACATTAAGCCGCTACTACACATCGCCTGCTGGACAGCTTGCCCAAAAGTTAGGTGCCACACCAAAGTTCACCCATGTTTCCGGGATTGGCGGCAACTCTCCCCAGACAATGATCAACCTTGCTGCCGGCATGATTGCCCGCAATGAACTGGATTCTGTCCTTGTTGTGGGTGCTGAAGCCTACGTTCAAAGAGATGAAAACTCAAAAAAAGTTGAGAGTGCCTTATTCAGAGGCATACCCAAAAATTACACAGGAGATGATCTTATCGGTTCCACTCTCTTGGAGAGGTTACATGGCATTGAACACCCCATGCAGGGATTTCCGCTTTTTGAGACGGCACTCTGGGCTGCATCCGGCCTGGATCTGCAACCTTACCTGATGAAAATCGGAAAGATGTGGTCCAAATTCAGCAAAGTAGCTGTGGATCATCCCTATGCCTGGACAAAATCCATGAAATCCCCCGGAGAAATCATTACCCCCGGCCCGGCCAACAGGCCCATTGCCTTCCCCTATACCAAATTCATGAATTCATTTGTTACCGTTGATCAGGGGGCTGCTGTCATATTGATGTCAGAAGAAACGACAAAAAAATATTCACAAAAAGGCAGCCAAACCGTCTATTTTCTTGGGGGCGGGTATGCTCAAGACCGGCAGCGATTTATGATTGAAAAATCTGACTTCACCTCAAGCCCACCGCTTAAGGCCGCTGTTGAAAAAGCATTGGAAAGATCCTGCATGCCCTTGGAAAGTCTGGATTGTTTTGATCTTTATTCGTGCTTTCCCTGTGCTGTTTCCATAGCAAAAAAAATGATCGGGATAACAGATGATGATCCCAGGCCGCTCACCCTGACCGGAGGGCTTGGTTTTTTTGGAGGTCCGGGTAATAATTACAGCCTCCATGGGGTGGCAACCCTTGCTGAAAAGATTTCCAGTGGAGAAAAATCAAACGGTCTTGTCACAGCCCTTGGCTGGTTTATGCATAAACATGCGGCCGGTATCTATGGGTCTGAGCCTTCAACGGGTGAATTCAAAAATCATGATATCATAGATCAAAAAAATTGTTTTGCCGGTGATGCCCCCGTAAAAATTAAACATCAGGTTAACGGTCCCGGAATCATTGAGACCTATACGATTATCTATTCATTGGATCAGAAACCCTCTTATGCTGTGCTTTATGGAAGAACCCGGGACAATTTCAGATTTATCGCCAGGACACCAAATAACCCGGATATCTTTAAGCAACTCACATTAGAGAACAGGGTCGGACAAAAAGTAAATATTAAATTTGATTCTTCCAAAAACATGAACATTGCCGATTTAACATAACAAATTTACTCAAGCTTGCAATTAACCTTCATGCAAACTCAAAAAAGCATCCGACCACTACACATCAGGGCTGTTCATCTGTTTTCTTTTTTAATTTGATCCAGATCTCTACCCGCTGTTTTACGGTTTTCTCGTATCCCCGGTCTGTTGGAAAATAAAACCGCTGATCTCCAAGATCGTCCGGCAGATAGGACTGGGGAATATAGGCATCCTTATAATCATGGGCATACTTGTACCCTTTGCCATACTTCAAATCTTTCATCAATTTTGTCGGGGCATTCCTGATATGAAACGGGACCGGTGAATACCCCATTTTTTGGATCGTCTTTTTTACCTGTTTATGCGCTGTATAAACCGCATTGCTCTTGGGCGCAGTTGCAAGATAGATGGCGGCCTGAAAGAGGACATCCTCTCCTTCGGGACGACCTAATATTCGAAACGCCTCACTGGCATTCAACGCCATGGTCAATGCACCCGGATCAGCCATGCCAATATCTTCTGTGGCAAACCGAATCATTCTTCTGAGCATGTAATACGGGTCATCCCCTGCCATGAGCATCCGTTCAAGCCAATAAATCGCTGCATCCGGGTCACTGCCCCGCATACTTTTGATCAATGCGGAAATCAGATTAAAATGTTCCTCACCCGCCTTGTCATATAATAATGATTTTTTTTCAATGGCCGTTTCAACATCCTGAACATTAATCTGTTTTTTTTGAGCAAAATGAAGCAAAGCTGTTTCAAGATTGGTCAACGCAATTCTGGCATCGCCGTCAGACACCCTTGCAATATGGTCCAATGCATCATTAGACAGCCTGTCTGTCTCAAATCCCAGACCATTTTCCGGATCTGTCAATGCCCGGTTTAAAATAATTAAGATGCTTTCTTTTTTAAGGCTTTTAAGGGTAAACACTCTGCAACGGGACACCAAAGCAGGAATGACTTCAAAGGAAGGATTTTCAGTGGTCGCCCCCACAAGAATAATCAGGCCTTTTTCCACATGACGGAGAAAGGCGTCCTGCTGAGCTTTGTTGAACCTGTGTATTTCATCTACAAAAAGAATGGTTCGTTTTTGATACAACGCCCGATTTTTTTTGGCCTGTTCGATAATCTGACGGATATCTTTAACCCCGGACAGAACAGCAGATATTTCTACAAATTCAGATTTTGTTTCATTGGCAATAATTCCCGCCAGGGTTGTCTTGCCACATCCAGGCGGTCCCCAGAGAAGACTGGAAAACATTCTGTCATCTTCAATCGCCTTTTGGAGAAGACTTCCTTTGGCAGTCAGATGTTCCTGGCCCACCAGCTCATCAAGGGCTCCGGGTCGCATTCTGTCAGCCAGCGGACGGGACAAAGCGTGTTCCAGGGGATTATAAGATTCAAAAAGATCCATTCTGTTTAGGCGTTATCCATATCTCTTTTTCTTTTTCTCTGACTCTGTTCTTTTCGCTGCTTTTGTTTTTTGGTTATCTGTTTTTTCTTTTTCTTAAAAATTCTTTGATCTTCCTTTGAATTTCCGGAAAATTTAATCTTGCCTGTTTTCTCTCTGAAATACAATTTAATAGGTGTCAATTTCAAAGGAATCATCTGCCGCAACTGATTCACCAGATATCGCTTATAAGAAAAATGAACTGCTTCCGGGAAATTAACAAAACAGACAAAGCACGGCGGTTTTGTGGCCACCTGGGTAGAGTAAAAAACTTTTAATCTTTTCCCTTTATGGAGTGACGGTTCTTCTCTATAAACCGCATCCTCAATAATCCGGTTCAACACACCCGTATTAATTCGGTGACAATATTCCTTATGAATCTTTACCACTTCATCCAGAATTTTATGGCACCGCTGTCCCGTAAGGGCCGAAATTGTCATAGCAGGGGCATAGGACAAAAATTTTGATTTATACCGTAGCTCCTCCATATATTTTTTAATATTTTTCCGTTCTTTATCTAAAAGATCCCACTTGTTTAACAGGAACATGGCACCACATCCCCTGTCTTCAGCATATCCTGCAATGGTAATATCCTGATCGGTAATGCCTTCATCTGAATCGATCAAAATTAATGCCACATCACACTCATCAAGGCTTTTCAATGCTTTTAAAATGGAAAATTTTTCAATTTTCTGAGTCACCTTTCCCTTACGCCGGATACCGGCTGTATCCACAAGAATAAACTGCCTGCCCCTATGCGTAACGCTGAGTTCTATGGCATCCCGTGTAGTACCGGCCGTGGCATCAACAACGACCCGCTGTTCACCAAACAATCTGTTGGCAAGGGAAGATTTCCCCACATTGGGCCGGCCGACAATGGCAATTTTAATCAGGGAGTCATCATCGTCGTCATTCTGTTCATATTTCGGCAGGGCTGCCACAAGGTCATCTAAAAAATCACCCACACCAATACCGTGTTCTGCTGAAATCTTATAAAAATAATCAATGCCCAATGAATAAAACTCTAAAAGCTCATCATGCTGTTGATAACTTTCTATTTTATTGATCAGATAAAACACCGGTTTAGCCATTCTGCGTAAAAAATCAGCCAGCTCTTGGTCATAGGGTGACAACCCGGCACGGCCATCCATAATGAAAACAAGGACATCAGCCTGTTCCGCCGCAGCTGTCAACTGCTCTTTAATCTGGGCAGCAAAATAATCATCATCTGAACTTAAAAATCCGCCCGTATCAATCACGGTAAATTCAATATCATCCCATAGTGCATCCGCATAGTGCCTATCCCTTGTCACCCCCGGGAAATCATCCACAAGCGCCTGCCTTGAGCGTATAATCCTGTTAAACAGCGTGGATTTCCCCACATTGGGTCTGCCCAGAAGGGCCACAACCGGTTTCATTTTTTTTAACCTCCGAAAATTAAACGAAAACTTTTTTTGTCTTATACAATATATTGAATTATTTATAAATGGTAATGATGAAGTCCATTCAAATTGTCTTTATCTTGTCCAGGAAAATAACAAAGAACCGATACTCAGGAAAACAAGGCTCATCACAAGGAGTATGGTCATTTCAGAGGAGACCTCGGAAAGCGTGGCACCATCATTGATAATTTTTCTGATTGCCGATAAAAAATGAGTTAGCGGCAGCGCTTTTGCAATGCTTTTAACCCAGGGCGATGCCCCTTCTATGGAAAACCATACTTCAGATAAAAACATCATGGGCCAACAGATAAAATTGATAGCCCCATTGGTTAATTCTTCATTCGTTCCCCGACAGGCGATGATCAATCCAAGGGAGACAAGACAGATGGTTCCTGCCAGAAAAATCACAAAGGCATCAAAATAAGATCCCTGCATCTGAAAAGAAAAGAATAAATCACATCCAAACCAGACCAGAAATGATGTTGCCAGCAAAATTACAACCCGGGATACCAGTTGGGCGGTCAGATATTCAAAAGCCGTAACAGGGGTTGCCTTAAGCCGTTTTAATACACCGCTTCTCCTGTATCTGACAATGACATACCCCACCCCGAAAAGGGAGGAAAACATGATATTCATCCCAAGGATACCCGGAAAGAGCCAGTCAATATATCGTACCTGCTCACCTTTGATTTGCTGTTTAATTACCCTGGATACAAACATCTCTTCGGGTATAATGGATTCCTTGACCACTTTTTCCAATACATATCCCTTGGGAGACGAATCGCTGATCCAGTACCTGAGTTTCGGGCCTTTGTTTTCCAGCAGGATATCTATCTTGTGGTGCAAGAGCTTATCCATGGCCTCATCATGGGTTTCAAAAGGGACAATTTTGATGTGGTCATAGGTTTTAAGTTTCTCAGGAATTTTAAGCTCATTGACTACTATTGGATCTTGTTTTACAGGGAAAACACCCAGTTTAAATTCAGAGCTTGAATCGGAACTGAAAATGACACCAAACCCTGCAACAATTAAAAACGGGAAAAGAATATTCCAGCCGAATCCTGCCCGATCTCTTATAAACTCGAAGTTTCGGGCCACAAACAAAGCCCACATCCTTTTGAAACTCATGATACTATTCTCTTAAGCGCTTACCGGTTAATTTTAAAAAAACAGATTCCAGGTTCCGGGGGTCGCCCATATCTTTACAATGTTTGTCCACCAGATTTTCAGGAGACCCTTGTTCAATGATACGCCCCTTATCCATAATGGCAATCGTATCACATAAGGTTTCAGCCTCTTCCATATAATGGGTGGTCAAAATAATAGTCCTTCCTTTTTTATTCATATCATGGATAATTTCCCAAATATGTTTTCTTGCCTGGGGATCGAGACCGGTGGACGGTTCATCTAAAAATATGAGTTCCGGATCATTTAAAAGGGCAAGCCCCAGCAACAGCCTTTGCCGCTGGCCGCCTGAAATTTTATTATTCAGGCTCTTTTTAATATTTTCAAGCATGCACAAGGCAATAATGTCCTCAACCGGCAGATGGTTATGATAAAAAGCAGCGAACGTTCTTAAGGTTTCTTCCACGGTTAAAAACGCCAGAAGCTCTGTATGCTGGAACTGGATGCCGACTTCCTGGTTAAAGGTTTTGTCCCTTGTCCCTCCCTTGTAAAAAATATCACCGGAATCCTGAGCAATGATATTCTCCATCATTTCCACGATAGTGGTTTTCCCTGCTCCGTTCGGACCTAAAAGACCAAAGCAGCTACCTTTGGCAATAGCAAGAGAAATACCATCCACTGCGGTGTTGCCATTATATTGTTTCTTTAATTGTCTGACTTCAATAATGGTTGATACACTTGACATTGATTTTTTAACCCTGCCCGCTCCCTTCCCCTGTGATATAGAGGCCAAAAATTATTATTTAATGTATGATCATCAATCACTAATTACAAGGATATCTTTTCAAAATCTATTTATAATAACCCTGAAATGGACTGAATTTAAGGTTGACTTTCAGCGATTGAACCATTTATAGATAATGGTTGTAATTTTATGAATTAATATTTGGAGAAAATAAATGAAAATACTTAAAATAGATCACCTTGGAATTGCAGTCTCAAGTATTGATGAAAAGAAGAATTTCTGGACAGATGCACTGGGGTTGAAATTGGAAGGGACAGAAACAGTTGAAGCACAAAAAGTGACCACGGCTTTTTTACCGGTGGGTGAAAGTGAAGTAGAACTTCTGGAATCCACGTCTGAAGACGGTCCTGTCGCCAAATATATTGAAAAAAAAGGCGAAGGGATTCAGCATGTGGCATTTCGGGTTGAAAATATAGAAGAAGCCCTTGCAGAACTCAAAGAAAAAGGGATTCAACTTATCGATCAAACCCCCCGTATAGGTGCAGGTGGGGCAAAAATCGCATTTTTACATCCCAAGGCTACATCCGGAGTCCTGGTTGAACTGTGTGAGAGATAAATTTTGACTTTAAACTTAAATTAGACCGGAGGAGTACCATGTCTCAAATGTCTGATCTTAATAAATGGAAAGAACTTGCCGCAAAACAACTGAGGGGAAAGCCCCTTGAATCGTTAACAAAGAAAACCCCGGAAGGGATAGACGTCAAACCCCTGTACACTGCAAAAGATCTTGAAAATGTAGAATTTACAGATAATCTGCCCGGATTCGAACCCTTTGTAAGAGGGCCAATGGCCACTATGTATGCCGGCCGTCCCTGGACCATTCGTCAGTATGCAGGATTTTCAACAGCCAAAGAATCCAATGCATTTTATCGCAAAAACCTGGCTGCCGGACAGAAAGGCTTGTCTGTTGCCTTTGATCTGGCCACCCACAGGGGGTATGATTCCGATCATCCAAGGGTGGCAGGAGATGTCGGGAAAGCAGGGGTTGCCATTGACTCTGTCGAGGATATGAAAATTTTATTTGATCAGATTCCCTTAGATCAAATGTCTGTCTCAATGACCATGAACGGTGCGGTGCTGCCGATTCTTGCAGGGTATATTGTTGCAGCAGAAGAACAGGGGGTTAAACATGAGCAGCTCATGGGAACCATTCAAAATGATATTTTAAAGGAATATCTGACCCGAAACACCTATATTTATCCGCCAACTCCTTCCATGAGAGTTATTTCCGATATCATAGGGTTTTGTTCGGATCATATGCCAAAGTTCAACAGCATCAGCATCAGCGGATATCATATTATGGAGGCTGGGGCTGATTCGGTTCTCCAGGCGGCTTTTACCCTGGCCGACGGCCTTGAGTATGTCAAAGCCGCCCTTGCCACAGGTCTTGATATTGATAAATTTGCCCCGAGGCTCTCTTTCTTTTTCGGGATCGGCATGAATTTTTTCATGGATATTGCTATGCTCAGAGCCGCCAGATTTTTGTGGGCAGAGCTCATGAGTCAATTTAATCCAAAAAATCCAAAATCCAAAATGCTTCGGACCCACTGCCAGACTTCGGGATGGAGTCTGACCCAGCAGGATCCCTATAACAATGTTGTCAGGACCACCCTTGAATGCTTGTCAGCCGTGCTTGGCGGTACACAGAGCCTTCACACCAATTCTTTTGACGAAGCAGTGGGGCTGCCCACGGAATTGTCAGCCAGAATTTCCAGAAATACCCAGATCCTGATACAGGAAGAATCCCATATCTGTGATGTGGTGGATCCGTTAGGCGGATCTTACTATGTTGAGACACTGACCCAGAATATTATTGATGACGTCAGAAAAATTCTGGCCGAAATAGAAGACTTGGGTGGCATGGCCAAGGCAATTGAATCCGGTATGCCGAAAATGAGAATTGAAGAAGTGTCTGCCAGACGACAGGCCAGAATTGACCAGGGTACGGATGTAATAGTGGGGGTGAATAAATACCAAATTGAAAATGAAACGCCCATCCCTGTGCGTGAAGTATCTGAAGAGGTTCGGGATGAACAGGTGGCACGTCTGCACCAGATTAAAAAAGAGCGGGATAACGAAGCGGTTCAAAAGGCCCTGGATGATATCACAAAGGCCTGCGAATCAAAAGACAACCTTCTGGCCGTCTGCCTGCCAGCAGTACGGGCAAGGGCAACGGTTGGGGAGATTTGTGATGCTATGGAAAAAGTGTTTACACGGTTTGTGGCCACCACCCAGTGTATTTCAGGGGTGTATGCCGCAGAAAGTGCTGATTCAGAAATAATTGAGTCTTTAAGAAAACGAACGGCTGACTTTGAAAAAAAGACCGGTCGAAGGCCCAGGATTTTATTGTCCAAAATGGGACAGGACGGCCATGACCGGGGAGTTAAAGTCATTGCCACAGCCTATGCGGATTTTGGGTTTGATGTGGATCTGGGCCCCATGTTCCAGACCCCGGAGGAAGCCGCCAGGATGGCCGTTGAAAATGATGTCCATATCATCGGGGTATCAAGTCTTGCAGCTGGCCATAAAACTTTGGTGCCGCAGGTGATTAAAGAGTTGAAAAATCAGGGGGCCTCTGATATTAAAGTGGTGGTTGGCGGCATAATCCCTCCAGGGGATTATAATTTTTTAAAAAAGGCGGGTGCTGCTGAGATTTTTGGCCCTGGAACAGTGGTAACAGACGCTGCAAACAGGACGCTTAATATTATAGGTGCGTAAAAATTATGGCTCGAACCGACCCTGACAGTTTTGTCCAGGGTATTTTAGACGGCAATCGGCGCATGATCGCCAAGACAATAACATTGATAGAAAGCAGACTCAAATCGCATCAACAAACTGCTTTCACGGTTATGGAAAAAATCCTGCCCCGTACCGGAAACAGTATCAGGTTAGGCGTCACAGGAGTGCCCGGTGTCGGAAAAAGTACTTTTATTGAAAATTTAGGTATTCTTTTGGCGGGTATGGGTCATAAAGTGGCAGTGCTTACCATCGATCCCACAAGCCAGAGGAGCGGTGGATCTATCCTGGGAGACAAAACAAGGATGGAAAAGCTGGCCGCCCATGAAAATGCCTTTATCAGACCATCTCCCGCAGGCGAAACCTTAGGCGGGGTTGCCGCTAAAACCCGTGAAATCATGCTGATCTGTGAAGCTGCCGGATTTGATGTGATCCTTGTGGAAACTGTAGGCGTGGGACAGTCTGAAACCAGCGTGGCCTCCATGGTGGATTTTTTTCTGGTATTGATGATTTCAGGGGCAGGCGATGAGCTCCAGGGAATCAAAAAAGGGGTCCTTGAACTAGCTGACGGTATTGCCATTAACAAGGCAGACGGTGATAACCTTACGGCAGTTAAAAAAACCAAAGGGGATCTTGAAATGGCCATGCATCTGATCAGACCGGAATCTCCCACCTGGTCCACACCTGTCTTGACCTGTTCATCTATCACTGAAGGCGGGACAAAAAATGTCTGGGAAAGCGTCCTTGATCATCATAAAAAATTTAAAGCATCAGGAGAGTTTCAGCAAAGACGGAAAAAACAAACCCTGAAATGGATGTGGACCCTTGTTGAAGAGGGCTTAAAGCAGCGGTTTAAAAATAATGAGAAAATTAATAAAGAAATACCCTTTATTTCACAGCAGGTAGAAAATGAGAAGATTTCGCCTTCAGCAGCCGCTGAAGTGCTTTTGTCATACTTATAAAACACTATTTTTTAAGGAAGTTTAAATGAAAATACATGAATATCAGGCAAAGGAGTTGTTTCGGAAATACAATGTTCCTGTTCCTGACGGAAATGTCGCTTTTTCTGTGGATGAGGCAAAAACGAGCGCCGCGAAGCTGGGTGGTTTTCCCGTGGTGGTGAAAGCCCAGATCCATGCAGGCGGAAGAGGTAAAGGCGGGGGGGTAAAGCTTGCCTCTTCCATGGAAGAGGTTGACTCTTTGGCCAATGAAATACTTGGCATGACCCTTGTCACCCATCAAACCGGTCCTGAAGGAAAACTAGTAAAAAAACTCTTGATCGAAGCGGGTCAGAAAATTGAAAAAGAGCTTTATTTAAGTCTTCTTGTGGACCGGGCTACGGCATCTATTGTGATCATGGCAAGCCGGGACGGTGGTATGGATATTGAAGAAGTAGCAGCCAAAACTCCGGAAAGAATCATAAAAGTTTACGTAGATCCGCTAATGGGAATTCAAGGGTACCAACTCAGACAAGTCGGGTTCGGACTTAAAATCCCGCCTGCTGCCATGAAACAATTTTCAGGCCTTTTATCCAACCTGTACCAATTTTTTATTGCCAATGACTGCTCCATGGTTGAAATCAATCCGTTGATTTTAACTTCGGATGATAAGGTTCTGGCTCTGGATGCCAAAGTGGATTTTGATTCCAATGCCCTTTACCGTCACAAAGATCTGATGGGCTTAAGAGATCTTGATGAAGAAGATCCTTTGGAAGTGGAAGCCTCAAAATATAATTTAAACTATATCAACCTTGACGGCAATGTGGGCAATATTGTGAACGGCGCAGGACTCGCCATGGCCACCATGGATATCATAAAGAATGCCGGGGCAACTCCGGCTAATTTTATGGATGTAGGCGGCGGAGCCAGTTCCGAGCAGGTTGAAAACGCCTTCAGGATCATCCTTGCCGATGACAAAGTTAAAACGCTTTTGGTCAATATTTTCGGTGGCATATTGCGATGTGATATTTTTGCCCGGGGCGTTGTGGATGCTGCCAGAAAAACCGGTATCAATATCCCGGTCGTAGTTCGCATGGAAGGTACAAATGTGGATGAAGGAAAGAAAATATTGAACGATGCAGGGCTCAATTTGACCAGTGCCGTTGACCTTTCCGATGCCGCGCAAAAAATTGCTGCCGCAGTCAATTAAAGGAGATCAAACGTTGTGAGTATATTTATAAATAAAAACACAAAGGTTCTTGTACAGGGAATTACCGGCAATGAGGGCAGTTTCCATACAAGACAGTGTATCGCATACGGAACAAATATTGTGGCTGGGGTAACGCCGGGTAAAGGCGGGCAGAAGATGGATGATGTGCCGGTGTTTAACACGGTCCGGCAGGCGGTTGAAGAAACCGGTGCCACCGCATCCCTGATTTTTGTACCCCCGCCGTTTGGCGCAGATGCCATTATGGAGGCCGCAGACACGGGTGTGGATCTCATTGTGACTATTACAGAAGGAATTCCTATCCTGGATATGGTCAAGGTGAAAAATTTTCTTGTCACAAAAAGCTGTCGGCTTATCGGACCTAATTGTCCGGGCATCATCACACCGGATGAATGCAAAATCGGTATTATGCCAGGCAATATCCATAAAAAAGGAAGTATAGGGGTAATTTCACGATCAGGAACACTGACGTATGAGGTGGTTGATCAGTTGACAAAACTTGGAATGGGCCAGTCAACCTGCATTGGTATTGGCGGTGATCCGGTGAATGGAACTAATTTTATAGATGTGCTGGAAGCCTTTCAAAACGATGATGAAACCACTGGGATTGTTATGGTCGGAGAAATCGGCGGAAGTGCAGAAGAAGAAGCAGCAATTTATATTAAAGAAAATTTAACCAAACCGGTCGTCGGCTTTATTGCCGGCCTTACCGCGCCTCCCGGCAGGAGAATGGGGCATGCTGGAGCCATTATATCCGGTTCCAGCGGTACTGGCGCAGCAAAGATTGCGGCATTCAAAGACAATGGAATTCACGTCTGTGAAAATTTAGGGCAGATCGGCCGGATTTGTAAAGAGGTATTTTAGCATAACCTAAAGGAGGTTAAACAATTGGATAGTTATAGTATTGAATCAAATAAAAAAAAGAGCAGGATGCCTGCCAGGCTTGATTTTGCCCAGAGTGGAACCGGCCTGATTTTAGGGATTTTCATGTGGGCACACATGATTC
>Ga0190329_1000298_pt1 | contig 14859 bp, 15 predicted proteins | sample 48720423_MG_FD_161655 | JGI IMG/M metagenome (GOLD analysis project Ga0190329, IMG submission 161655) | Hydrothermal vent sediment bacterial communities from Southern Trench, Guaymas Basin, Mexico - 4872-04-2-3_MG | ecosystem: Environmental > Aquatic > Marine > Hydrothermal vents > Sediment ... | reverse complement strand
CAATAATAAAAGCGACAACTATATTAATTAGTTTCACCAAAACAAAACTACGCTTTGATATCGCTATCAAAGGCAGCATGGCATGACCATCCTGTGCAATTGAACTGGCAATAAGAATACTCAAAGGAATCGAACCATTCGCATACAGTGTAACAAATATTAAATGAGGGCCTGATTCGGGAACTATGCCCACAATTACTGCAACCGTTAAAATGACTATCAGATTATTCTGGACCCAGGATTCAACATTTATGTAACTATCCAAAAAATGAATCAACAGCAGTGTTCCAAATGTCCAAATGAAGATACGCGGAAGATGTTTTTTTAAAACATGCTCCCATAAATGCTCTTCCAGAAAATGATCCGGCACGGTACTGACAACAAATAAACTTAACAAAATTCCAATAGTAAACGTAATTAATTTCCAATTCCAAAGATTTGAACCCAGGCTGCCGGTAAAAATAAAAAAAAGGAACAACAATAAGAATCCCATAAGGATCGCTCTTGCAAAGGTAATATTCTTTAGTTGATATAATAATTTTCCTTTTGGGAAACAATGACAGTCTTCTTTCTCATGCAATTCCAATCCATGATCCAGTTTTTCAACGAGAAAGTAAGGATTTTTAATGAACAGATCAGTTAAAAATCCTGCAATCAATCCAATAACAAGAAGGATACCCGATATGAATAATGCTTTCATTGGGAAAAGCGAAAACATGACAAATGCTTCGTCTCCACTTGTAGCAATCATTGTTGTTACTAGTGCGCCAATCGTCATTATTTTATGAGAATAAAGCGAAACAACAGTGAAACCACCAAGGCATCCAGGTGTTGAGCCAAGAATTGCCCCTAAAAAATATTGCATCCATTGATTTTTTTGGAGGTTGTTTTGCCATTTTCCCTCTGTTTGAACATTAATATATTCAATGAGAAGCAGCATAATAAATACAAAACTGCTAATCATCATTGAATGTTTAAAAACATTAATAATCACTTTAATTCCCCATTGTTTTGTTCAATCATTTCCAGTATCCAGCCCTGTATCAGGGCACCGACCAGAATATAGAGCGACAATACCAAGGTAAAGATCCAGCCAAAGTAGTCGACCATCATTGGTAACAATGGAATTTTCACAGCCCTGGAAAAAAAGAAGACCACAATCAGTCCGTCCCGCATGCCATGGCCCCGCAGATCTTCAAGCAGCGGATACCAGGCATACATTGGCCCATGGCTGATCACACCGGCTGCCAGAGCCCATAACCAACCTTTGGCGCCACTTTTTCTTCCAAGATGGCTGGCAATCTGTTTAGGCTTTATAAAATAGTTGAGCGTTGCGGTGAACAAAATTACGGCAACAAAAATCGGCAAAATTTTTATCAGGATCAGGATACTTACCTTTAAGGCTGACAGGGATATCCCACTGTTAAACAGGAAAAGCACACCATAAAAGATAATGACAACCAGCAGCAGGTATTTACCGCGAAAGGCAAATGTTTTTTCTTTTTTTTTCATGCCAACACCTGGATAGTAAGAGTCGTCAGGATAGCGATAATTATTGTAAAGACAAAGGCCAGGAGATTACGATACAGGGTAAAACGACTTCCAAATACTGCAACTTCAGCTGGCAAATTGACAAAGCTCAGGGTCACCCAGGACAGAATAAAGGCACTCACCGCATAGAGCGAGACGCTCTGACGCAACAAACCTCCACCCAGCAGGTAGCTGATCACCGGGTTGCCGGATGCAACGGCACCGGTTAGAGTCCCGACCAGTGTATCTATTATCAGATTCCCCCGAAACAGGGAAGAGAGCATCTTCGGGGTTACCAGGACCTGAAAGATACCAACAAGACCGATGATTCCAAGCAACAAAGGCGCCATAGCCCAGAAAGAAAGACTGCTTTTGTACAAAATTTTCCAGAAAGAGGGTTTTTGTGGTGCTTCTTTTAATTGTTTTTTCTGATTATTATTATTTTCCATATATGTTCCTAATACGCAATTTCGTGCTGACCCTTTCCATTATTATCTTTTAGTGAAATCCAAACAGCAGGCCAGACTGATAAAAAACAAAGCTGGTTATCCAAGCAATACCCAGACCTGAAACCAGGCTGAGCAGGGTAATTTTTATGGAACGTGATTCTGACCAGATAGTGGCAATAGTTGCTATACATGGAGTATAGAGCAGGCAGAAAAGCATGAAACTGATGCTCTGCAATGGGGTAATATGACTGATCATTTGTCCAGCCACGTCTGATCCACTATAAATAACAGCTAGGCCGCCAACGACGATTTCCTTGGCAATGAAACCAAAAATCAAGGCCACGGTTTCCTGCCAGCCAATTCCCAGCGGGTGAAAAACCGGTGTCAGCATATGTCCCAGCTGTCCGGCCCAGGTTGCTGCACTGCCGGGCGGGACATCCGCAGGCATGTGGATGAGCAACCAGACTATCAACACCCCAGCCACGATCAGAGTGGCTGCCCGGGAAAAAAAATCTTTCAATTCATACCATGTCCGCAGACTGATACTGCGCAGGGTCGGGAGTCTATAAGGCGGGATCTCCATTATAAAAGGTTCAGGAGTACCACCGATTTGAAAGAACTTAAGTAGTAAGCCGGTAAGAATAACCGCACCAAAACTGCAAACATAGAGAGATAAAATAATTAAAGGGGCAATAACAGGAGAAAAGAACAGGGCTGTCAGAAAAACAAAAATCTGTAATCGGGCTGTACAGAGGGTAAAGGGAATGAGGAGCATGGTCAAAATACGGCTGTAACTGCTGGTCAGAATACGGGTTCCCATCACTGCAGGGACATTGCAGCCATAGCCCAGCAACAGGGTGATAAAGGCTTTGCCGTCCAGGCCAAGCCAATGCATGAGTCTGTCCATTAGAAATGCAGCCCGGGCCATGTAACCACTGTCTTCAATCAGAGACATGAAAAGAAAAAACAGAGCGATAATCGGGAAAAACGATATGACGACAGATATGCCCTGCCATAATCCGTCAAAAAAGAAACTCTGTAGCCATATTGGCCAGGATAGAGTCATTGCCTGGCTGGCCAGCCAGGTGCCGGCCCTGTCAAATCCTGAGGAAAGAAGCTCCTGAAGTGGACCCCCAAGACCGTAAACTCCTTGAAAAAAAAGGAACATAAGCAGAAAAAAAATAGGCAGCCCAAAAAAACGGTGCAAAAAAATACGATCCAGTTGTTTGGTCAGTTGATCTTCAAAGGCTGGCTGATCATGAAGAACTTCCATTGCAAGTCCCCTTGCAGCATTAAAACGGCAACTGGCACAGGCCACAGGGATACTTGTTCTCAGGGATTGCTTTAACCGCCTGTACCATTGACGGGTCACGACAGCCACCTTATCATCGTTTGCCCTTTGTTCCGGGTCATCTTCTTCTAGCTGCCGCATGGCCAAAAAAGTATGATCAAGGCGGGTGTCAATACCAGATTGATTGATGGCTTCGGTAATTTCGCTAAAAGCCTTTTCAAGAAGAGGAGGGCATGAGATATGTGGATTCCTTGTCTTTTCAGGATATTTTATAACTTTGTAAAGATTTTGTTTAAGATCTGGTATCCCTTCACCGGTCCTGGCTGACAATTCAATAACCGGCACACCCAAATGCTGGCTCAATACTTTGAGATCAAATGATATTCCCTGACGTCTGGCTTCATCTATCATATTCACAGCCACCACCATGGGTAGGCCGCTGAGTGCCATCTGCAGGGTCAGGCCCAGCCCCCTGTACAGATTACGTGCGTCCAGAATATTGAGAATAATATCAGGTGGTGACTGGAGAAAATAATTACGCACTACCCGTTCCTCTTCGGTAACTGGAGAGAGAGCATAGGCTCCCGGAAGATCAATCAGATTGATGCTGTGTTCTCCTAAGACAAAACTACCGCTTTTCTGCTCAATAGATACTCCCGGCCAGTTGCCGGTTGCCTGGCCGGACCCTGTAAGGCGGTTGAAGAGAGTGGTCTTGCCTGAATTTGGAATGGCAGCTAAAGCAATCGTAACAGAAGCTTCAGTTTTGTTCATTACTGATCCTCTCAATAATAATTTTTTTTGCCTCTCCCCTGCCAAGCTCAACCTGCTTGTTCAAATCAACCTGGCGCACCAGGACAGGCTTGTTACCTGTTTTCTTGATTTGAAGGAGTTTTTTTTCCTTAATTCCAGAACGTTCCATACGCTGGCGAAAGGTCTTCCCTCCCACCAAGGCCCGAATTCTGTATGTTTGACCAACTTTCACCAGTTCAGAGTCCAGTGGCATGGCCACAGGCTCACAGGTCATAGCAGCAATCTCCTGCTGCCTTAGGGCAAAACTCTGCCCCTGATCTCCTGTAACCTCAATAGTGTCGCCAAGCGGCGCGATCCGTATAATATGCAAATGAGTTCCCGGTAGAATTCCCATCTGGGCCAACCTCTGAACGGTTTTGTCATCAGATCCGAGAGAACGGATAATACATTCGATCTGAGGCTGTAAAGCAGATACCGGCATATGTTGAGTTGTTGTCATCTTATTCTCCTGTTAACCTTCTACCAAAAAACGATTAATTAAAAAGGGTAAACCCCCAGCTTTGCCGGGGGTTTACCCTTTTTAATTAAAGCATACATAAGTAGCCTCCTTTTACTTTTGCTGTGTCACTCTGATATTGTTGATCACAAAGCGACACATATTCAATTGTACCATTATTAACCTCTTGCAAGTCCGGGGATTAATGATGGCGGAATAATCATCACAGGGCAAGGTGCCCATAAAACAGCATCTGCTATTATCGGCCCAAGTGATCCTACATTTGGGCTTCCTCCTAAGGCAAGAGGAGTATTAGTTGAAGTTCCCATCACCATCAGATCCACAGCAGCGTTGCGGGCAAGCTTTGAAACCTCACTTACGACATCTCCCTCACTGACATTAATGACATAGTTATCAAATCCTCTATCTTTCATTTTTTTTACATAGGCCTTTGCCACATTGGATTCGGCCTCCTTAACTGCTTGTTCTGCTTTTGCTTCATCAAGGTTTAAACGGCCAATACCATAATATATCCATAGTTTTGCATCATTCTCTTTTGCAAGATTCAAAGCAAAATTGAAAATATGGTTACAATACTCAGTCAGGCAGGTTCCGAAAAGAATTTTCTTATACATAATTTTATCTCCTAATTTCTGCATAATAACTTTTTTTAAATGTGATGGGGTAAAGTGCAGACATAGAGAACCATCGCCTGCACTTTACATCTAACTGCATCAGTTACCAAGGGTATCAGCGGTTGCATCTTCTTTAAGATGCTCTTTCCATTTTTCTCCCCAAAGATCAGGAACAGTCTCTTCAACGAGAATGATGGATTCCCAGCTGATACCGATTTCTGTAAAAATGTTTTTAAGATCTTCTTCACTTTGAGCCATCCAGATACAATACCGAACCCCTTTTTCTTCATTGAAGTATGTTCTTATCCATGTGCCAGCTTCAACCTGGGCCAATTTTCTCCAATTTTCCTGCACTTCGTTACAATCGACACCAGGGGTGTTATGAACCATCATATATTTATTTAATTTACTCATTGTCATTCTCCTTTTTATTAATTTTTTATTGTTTTTACTTTCCCAGCGAATGCGCATTCTAAAACTGAGTTGAAAACTATTATTTCAACAACCATGCCAAACAGCGAACGATTTCATTTTTAACTTTATAACGACCTGTAATTGCAAATAAAAAAATTAATTAACCAATGTTTTTCACAAAAATATTAAGTATTGACAAGTGGTTGCCCCGTTACTTATGATGACACTCGGACAAAGTGGCGCCACCAGTAGCGCCAAGATTGAATAAAAAGGATGCCTTCATGAAAGATATAGAATTTGAAATAAAAAATAATGAATTTGTCAAATTACTGCTTGAATCCATTGGTGACGGTATTTTTGTACTTGATACCCATGGAATGATTATTGCCTGGAATCCGGCCATGGAAAAAATAACCGGTTATTCTGCCGACGAGATAAAAGGACAGCCCTGTAAAATTCTGAATTTTAATCAGTGCTTTGATAAGGATTGTCCAATAGATATGAAAGATTGTGGTATTTTAACATATGGAAAGGTGGAACCCACAGAATGTTTATTGAGCCATAAAGAAGGGCATGCTCTCTCTGTAACTAAGAATGCCCGGGTGATAAAAAACGGGCAGAATAAAATCATTGGAATTGTTGAAGTGGTTACAGATTTAACAGAATTGAAAAATGCCAGATTAAAAATGGAAGAGGCCACCCGTCGTCTCGGAGAATTAAATCGTCTGGGCGGTATTATTGCAAAAAGTCAGGTCATGCAAAACGTATTTACCTTTATTAAAGCCTCGGCAGCAAGTGATGCAACCATACTCATTCAGGGAGAAACCGGAACCGGGAAAGAACTTGTAGCAGGTGCGATTCATTCCATCGGAGAACGAAGGGATAAGCCTTTAATAACCATAAATTGCAGTGCCCTTTCGGAATCTTTGCTTGAAAGTGAACTTTTCGGTCATATAAAGGGTGCCTTTACCGGTGCCGGCCAGGACCGTATCGGACGATTCGAACAAGCGGACGGCGGTACTATATTTTTAGATGAAATAGGAGAGATTACGCCTTACATACAGGTAAAACTACTTCGAGTGCTACAGCAAAAAGAGATAGAACGGGTGGGTGAATCCAGAAAACGTAAAATTGATATTCGTATCATCGCTGCCACAAACAAAGATCTTAAATCCCGGGTAGATAGCGGTTACTTCAGAGAGGATCTCTATTACCGGCTTAAAGTTTTTCCCATTTACCTGCCGCCTTTGAGAAACAGGAAAGAAGATATCCCTCTTCTTGTCAACCACTTTGTTAAAACAAACAATGAAAAATCGGCAATTAAAGTAAAAGGAATTGCAAAAATAGCTTTAAAAGCATTTATGGATTATGCATGGCCGGGTAACATAAGAGAATTGGCCAATGCCATTGAACATGCCTTTGTTTTATGTTCCAACAGACAGATTGATATCGCAGATCTTCCCATTGAAATCAGAGAACCGGATATAATATCAAAGTCTGTTGTGCAGGAAGGTGATCCTATTTCTCCTTTGACCAGAGAAAAATTAATGGATCTGCTCCATGACAGTCAGTGGAATAAGGCTGAAGTGGCCAGACGTGTGAGATTAAGCCGGGCATCTATCTGGAAATACATGAAAAAGTGGGATATACCACTTCAGCCTTAATTTATAAGCAACTCTCTTTAAACTTACTTACATTTAGCCGGTGTTGGAGAATCTGCTGCATAATTATAGAGGTAAGTATAGATATCGTTCATATCTTCCTCAGAGAGATTTCCCCATTCAGTACTGCATTTAAAAAAATCAAATTTCTTTTTTTCAAAAATTCTTTCCCACTGTGCCATTGTTTTATCACTCGGGCTGATAAAGGGGGTTTTTGATTCCACTTCACCTCTGGCGGCGCAGGATTTATAAACAGTTCTATAGGTATATTTACCTTTTCTTTTATTCCCGTCAGGACCCTGGGCAAATAAAACAGATGCCCCTGAGAAGACAAACAGGATTGCTATAGCCAGAACAATTAATTTTTTATTCATTTTGCTTTCTCTCTTTTTTTGTTTAGATAACTTTATTTGTTTCAATTTTTCCACTAAAACCGCATGGTTAATGACGCAGAAATATCCCATACTTTATCAATAATTGGAAAAATTGCATCCAGAGCATTCGCCTCTGAAATTTCTACCGGTGCACCCAGGGGATTCCCGCTTCCTGTATATTTATAATCATAATATTTCATTCCCAGTTTCAAAAAGAAATTATCTGAAACAACGGGCTGGATATAATAGGTTTCAAACACACTGCCTCTGGCGGATAGCTTGCTTCCGGTAATGGAATCCTCAGCCCCGGAAAGGTTAAACCAGTATTTTGATCCCCAGTTATACTCAAATCCCCATTTTGCATCCAGGGGCATGGGTAAAAGAACACCGGCGTAAATGCTGTATCCATGATGGGATTCAAGCTGTCCATTTGAACTTAACAATCCCTGACCCATAATTTCGTAGAAGGGATTTTGAGAAATCTGTGACGGATCGGTATGACTCCAGGACAGCGCCAGAAAGACATCGATATCCTTTTCAACAACCTCATCCAGATTGGATTTTAACAGCAGGGATGCGCCATCCCAGTCACCGATTTCAGTCATTGGCTGCATACGGCTGATATATCCCCCGTAGTTCGGCTCAAAATAATACTCACTTGTACCATCACCATCTTTATCTGCTTTATAAGCAATAAACGGCATAAGCGTCAGTCCGGCAAACCCGTCGGTCATCCCCCAGGCATGGGCATAGTTCAGGACTGCGCTGGTTGAATCATCATCATACAGGGTTGTAATCGCACCAAGCATATGAACATCATCCACATCTGCCGAAGTATTCTGAAGTGAATAAGAATTACCCCACCCGCCTTCAAATCCCACACCATAGCAGAGTTTAAAAGCAGCACCGGGAATATTGGTAACCTCTTCCAGACCAAAATTTAAAGACGCGCCATCAAACTGCCAGTTGATAATGGGTGCAAGGGGTGATCCCGCTACCATACTGTTTTTTTCGTATTCCATAGGCGCTCCGTCTGTTGACGGTCGTCTGCCAAGAGAAAAACTGACCGGAACACTCCCCACATCTTTTGAATAGACAAAATAGGCCCGTTCAAGACGGATGGTATCACCATGGGGAAGCGAAGACGTATTGCCGTCCAAGGTCACATCACCAAGACTGCCGGTATTGGTTTTGATACCGGTAGAATCTCCCCACACTTTATACGCAGCAAGCCTTCCGTCAAAACTCAGATTTTTGTTAACCTTTGCCTTCATATTCAAATTAAACTTGTTGGTGGGCAGGAATTTATTGTCTGCATCATATTTTTCAACAGGCGGTATCATACCGGCCGCTGCCATTCCTGCCATCCCACCCTGAATCTGCTCCAATGTTCCACCGTAAAAGCCACCCGTACCATCAGCAGCATAGGGCGTAAAAAACCCCTGAGTTAATGATGACGGTGCCACCAGCATATCTTTATAATAAATGCTGTGCCCTTCCGTTCTTAACTCAACTCCCAGAGAAACCTTATCGGTAGCCGTATGGAGTTCTGTCTTATCCACCCGTTCACTGAGATATTGGACCTCTTCTTTTTCTTCCTTGTTTTTTTCTTCCATGGTTTCAATTTTCTTTTGCAGCATCTCCATGGTCTGTGATATTTTTTTCAGCTCGTTTTTCAGCAGTTCAACATCATCAGATGCAACTGCCGGCAGCGTTAAAAAAAACACAGAGAAAAGACAATACACAAACACTTTTTTCATCTCATTTCTCCTTTTCATTATCCTTTAATTGTTAACTTCCTTTCCGGTATATTTATCAACAACCGTGCCAGGGGTTTAAATATAAAAAAAAGTTTTATAACTAGTTAATTTTATAGGATAAAATAGAGTTAAATGTTGATCATAAGACAAAAAAACGTAAGGATAATGTTAACGATTTGTTAATTATCTGTAATGCTGATTAACAAAAAAAATCCGGGGCAGCTACTGGCGGTATACAAGCTGCCCCGGATAACGGTGAGGTGGTTAATCAGATTTTGGAGGTAAGTAAATGCATACTTTATCTGATAACTGAAAAATGGAATATGCATACTTAATGCCAACTTGTTTCGTTACAATCAAAATTTTTGTCCAATCACCTGATTATACCGATTTTGAATAAAAAATTGTTTTGAAACCGCTATTTTCCCCAACCAAAACAATGTTGGTTCACAATAAGTAGCGCAACCATAACGTTACCATTCTATTTACGGGTAACGATCTGAAATAAATGCCAGGGCTTTCTTTTTATTCATTAAAAAAGAAAAGATACTGAATTTACAGGTACTACGAAGCATTAACACTCTATTTATTTTGATTATTTTTCGGTTTTGGCACCAACCTTGCTCTAAGCTGATAAAAGAGTAACGCCGCATCTGAATATCATTGATAAAGATGCACCATAAACCCTTAACGGAGGATAAAAAAATGACAGATTTAAATTCAATTGAAGCCGCAAATCAGGTTGACGCAAGAGGCAGTGCATGTCCTGGACCCCTTCTTGAAGCCAAAAAAGGTATTGGCAAAGTTCAGGTTGGTCAGATTATTGAAATTCTATCCAATGATTCCGGGACAAGAACTGATATCCCTGCATGGGCTGGAAAAGTTGGACATGAATATCTTGGTTTTCTTGAAGCTGACGGTTATGACAGGCATTTTGTAACAAGAAATAAATAGGCAGGTGGTTATGTCACCCCAGGCAAAAAAACAAGAGAATAAAATTTTGATATTGGCCACAGAAACTTGTGCTTATCCCGGAGCAGATTCAGTGGGACAAGCCCATTCAACTTACCCTGCAAATACTTATATTTTAAGAGTAAGGGCACCTGTGCTTTTCCCTGAATCTTTTTATTTTGACTGCTTTAAAAAAGGGATAAGTGGCATCATTGTTATGTCCTGTGGTGAAGAATGTCCCTATGAAGGTGCGTTTACGGCCATGGCAAAACGGTTGGACGGTGTTTACAAGAAAATGAAGGCAATGGAACTTGATCTAAAACGTCTTCGTCTGACAGCTATTTGTACGGTTTGTAATCGGTCTTTTTTAAATGAGGTGAACCAGATGGACAAGTTAGTGCGTGAACTGGGACCTCCTATATTTAAAAAATAACAATTTTTAATCTATTTAGAGCAACAGACAAATTATCAGTTCACTGCCTTTTTCAGGCAGTGAACTAAAAAAAGAAATTTTTCAGGAGGATGTATGGTCTCCACACACATAAAAAAATTTGATACGCTTGTTGTAGGTGGCGGCATTGCCGGATTACAAACAGCTTTAGATCTTGGCGATCAAGGGTATAAGGTTGCTATTGTGGAAAAAGATGCTTCTATTGGCGGCAAAATGATCCGGCTTTCAAAAGTATTTCCCACACTTGATTGCGCAAGCTGTATTACCACCCCTAAAATGTCAGCTGCTGCACATCATAAAAATATCACCCTGTTTACATATTGTAATTTGACCTCATTAGATCATGATACTTCTAACGAAGCCCTGGGCGTTAAAGCTGTGATTATACAAAATCCAAGATATGTTGACCCGGATAAATGTATCGGGTGCAGGCAATGTGAGTATGTTTGCCCTATATATGTGTCAGATGAGGAGCAAGGAGGGTTAAGCGCTACAAAAGCGATTTCAATCCCTTTTTCAAATGCAATCCCTCAACTGCCGATAATGGATATAGAAAACTGCATGCTCTGCGGGCAATGTGAAAAAGTATGCCCTACAAATGCCATTGATTATTTTCAAAAGCCGGAAGAGTTTATCATTCAGGCAAAAACAGCTATCATCACTACAGGGTTTGAGTTGCTGCCGAAGGAAGATAATTTCCAATACGGTAGTGGCAAAATACCAAATGTTGTAGACTCTTTACAGATGGAAAGGCTCTTAGCGCCTCATGGACCCTATAACAGGGTATTGAGACCTTCAGACGGCATGGAACCTGATTCCATTGCCTATGTTCAATGTGCAGGTTCAAGAGATAAAAGTATGGGGGTTCCCTACTGCTCAAGGGTATGCTGCATGTATGCCATAAAGCAGGCAATGCTGCTGTCAGGTTCTCTCCCCTTGGCTGATATCACTATTTATTACATGGATATCAGGGCGTTTGGGAAAGGGTATGAACAATTTTATCAAAATGCAAAAGCCATGGGCATTGAGTTTATCAAAGGCAAGGTGGCAAGGATTGATGCGGGTGAAAACGGAAGCGCAATAGTAAGGTATGAAAACCAGGACGGTTCAGGTATTGTAACAGCAAACCATGATCTGGTTGTTCTTTCCATGGGAATGATTCCCGGTTGGAACCCTGCGCCCATCTGCCCTGTTTCCAAAGATTCCGATCACTTTATTACCTCAATAAAACCAAAAATATCCCCGGTACTTACTAATATGAACGACTTTTTCGTAGCCGGAGCTGCAGCAGGACCCAAGGATATTGTGGACACCGTTACAGAATCAGGCTCAGCCGCTATGGAAGCTGCCAAATTCATGTCCAACAGCATTATGGAGAATTAAAATGACTGAAAAAAATACAGATAATAAAAAAGTCGGTGTTTATATATGTTATTGCGGCGGCAATATTTCTGATCATGTTGATGTTGAAGAAGTCAAAAAAAGAGCTGAAAAAATGCCAAATGTTGTTGTGGCCCGAACCAACATGTTCATGTGCTCAGACCCGGGTCAGGAACTGATTATAAATGATTTGAAAAGCGGTAAGATTGACCGGGTGGTAGTGGCATCGTGTGCACCAAGCCTTCATGAAGCAACTTTCAGGGATGCCATTAAAAGAGCGGGTTCCAACCCGTTTATCTATGAACATGCCAATATCAGGGAACAGGTTTCCTGGGTCCATCACGGTGAGCCTGCTACTGACAAGGCCACTATCCTTATTGCATCCGCTGCAGCCAAAGCAAATTTACTCACCCCCCTTGATCCGATCCGTGTTGAAGCCAAAAAGCATACAACAGTGATCGGAGGCGGCATTGCAGGGATTAAAACTGCAATTGATATTGCTCAAACAGGGATTAATGTCGCCCTTATTGAAAAATCATCACTTCTGGGTGGACAGCTGAATAATCTTGACAAACTTGCTCCTTCCGGAGAAAAAGCATCAGAAGTTCTACAGGAACTTTTAGATCAGATTTTAACCCATAAATCCATCACAATTCATACAGATTGTGAAATTGAAGCAGTACAAGGATATGTGGGAAATTTCAGTCTGAGTATTTCAAAAAAATCCGATAATAAAATTGAAAAATTAAATATAGAGACCGGTGCCATTGTAATGGCAACAGGCGCTATCCCCTATATCCCTTTTGATGGAGAATTCGGCTTTGGTCAGCATGAACAAGTGATTACGCTTCAAAATTTGATTCAAATTTTAAAAAATAACAAATCAACAGGATCTATACTTGAGGTAAATGGTAAACGCATTAGAAATATTGTAATGATTCATTGTGTTGGCAGCCGCCAGATACCTGGTATTCATCAACCTAAAGAAGATGGAAAGTTGAATGAATACTGTTCCAGAACATGTTGTGCTGCCATGTTAAACGCATCAAACCAGATTAAAGAAAATTTTCCTGCGACCCGTATTTATGAAATGTACAGAGATATCAGAACTTATGGCAGAGGGCAGGAAGAACTGTATACCCAGGCGTCTGCCAACAAAGTTGTTTTTATGCGATATGAAGCAAATGCACAACCAGAGGTAAGCTTGACCCGTGATTCTGATTACCCTTTTCAGGTCAAAGTTAAAGACAGCTTGACCTTTAATGAAGAAATGGATGTTCCAGCAGATCTTGTTGTGCTTGCAACCGGCATCGAACCTGATGATGTTTCAGGCCTTGCCTCAATGATGAAGCTACCTATTGGAACAGATAAATTTCTTCTGGAAGTTCATCCAAAACTTAGACCTGTTGAATTTCCCATAACTGGAATTTTTCTCGCCGGCACCTGTCAGGCACCCATGGATGTGGGTGAAGCATGTAATGCTGCGGGTGCAGCAGCTGTAAAAGCATCTGCTCTTTTAAGAAAAGGATTTATTGAACTTGATCCTTTTGTGGCAGAGGTCAACCCTAACAAATGTCAGGGACATGGTGCCTGTATAGAAGCTTGCCTTAAAGAAGGTGCTTTAACCCTTGTAGAGGTAGATATTGACGGTAAAACAGTCAAGAGAGCTCAGGTAACTGCTGCCATGTGTTTAGGCTGTGGTGCCTGTGCTGCGGTTTGTCCGGAAAAAGCCATTGATATAAATGGATGGGCATTAAAACAGTATGAAGATATGGTTGATGCTATTGTTTCAGATGGATTTGCTGTCTGATTGATTCACAAAACTTCTTTTTAATAGGAAGAAATATAATGGAAAATAACGATAAAGACAAAGGCGCAGACAAAGCCAAAGAGGCAAAAAAAGCAGCAATGAAAGAATTGCGTGTCCAACGAAAGACTCTGATAGCCGCTGCTTCAAAAATAATGAAAGAACAGAAAAAAGATATTAAAGCAATTAAGAATTTTTTAAATGGTCAGACCGCAACCATTCCTGAAATTGCTGAAGGCGCTGAACTGCCGAAAGATAAAACTCTCTGGTATATGGCAACCCTGAAAAAATATGGTCAGATTGTAGAAGGTCCGAAAGAGGGCGTCTTTTTTAAATATTTTTTGAGTGAAGCAGACAAATCCCAAGAAAAAGCAGAGGTTTAACATGACTACTATAAACTTAGATTTTGCAGAAGAGTTGAAAGAGTATAGTGACGACACGGCGCTTGAGTGTTTTAACTGTGGGACATGTGCAGCCATCTGCCCTCTTGTCCATGATAATTTTCCCAGGCGAATGATTCGATATATTCAGGTAGGTGCCCGGGAAAAAATCCTTGAAAATTCTGATGAATTATGGCGTTGCCTTCACTGCGGGCTTTGTACCCATACCTGTCCGAGAGAAGCTGACCCGGGTGAAATTATTCTGGGTCTGAAACGATTTGTTGTTGCAAACTGGAGGAGGTCTTAAAAATGTTTAATCCCAGAGATATAATCGAAACTCTTGCCAACAATGTAAAACAGACAACAAGTCCTTTTGGCATCCCTAAATTTATGGTCAATAAATGGTTCAAGGACCTCAGCCTGCCGAAAGAAGGCGAATATATGCTGATCACAGGGCTGATGTATCAGTTTGCTCCGTTTATTGAAAAATCAACTCAATATCTTGAAAAATATGAGGGTACCAAAATGGC
>Ga0190329_1000296_pt1 | contig 14914 bp, 13 predicted proteins | sample 48720423_MG_FD_161655 | JGI IMG/M metagenome (GOLD analysis project Ga0190329, IMG submission 161655) | Hydrothermal vent sediment bacterial communities from Southern Trench, Guaymas Basin, Mexico - 4872-04-2-3_MG | ecosystem: Environmental > Aquatic > Marine > Hydrothermal vents > Sediment ... | reverse complement strand
TGAGCTGATGGAGACTTATTTGGCGGGTGACATCGAAAAGGCCGAAGTTTTAATGAAAGAAGTTGAAGATCAAGAAAGGGTTGCTGACGAGCTTAGAAGAGAGATTGAAGCAATGCTCTATCAGGGGGCTTTTCTACCTGTGAATAGAGGGGACTATGCTAGATTGTCTGAACTTATAGATAGTGTAGCAGATGCAGCAGAGAGTGCTGCCCATGCATTAATTCTAGCTAAGCCTAAAATACCCTCAGACCTAAAGAAAGAGATTCTAGATCTATTGAATGCCTCGTTGGAGACATATAAATTGGTGGAAAAGTCAGTGAAAATGCTCAATACTAATGTTGATGGAGCTATTGAGTATGCAAAAAAAACTGAACTTGCAGAAGAAGATGCGGATAAGATTGAGTATACCCTTTTGAGAAAAGTTTTTGAAAGTGAAAGAATAACAACTTTTGCAAAGCTTATATGGAACCAAGTGGTGACTAAAATCGGAGACATAGCTGATAGGGCTGAAGATGCCTCCGATCAGGTTTTGTTGATTGCATTAAAAAGGAGGGGTTGAAAATGAAAGTATTGGTAGCTGCACCTTTACACGAAAAAGCAATCGAGGTTTTAAAGAATGCTGGATTAGAAGTTGTTTATGAAGAATACCCTGACCAAGATAGACTTAAAGGGCTTGTTAAAGATGTTAGCGGAATAATAGTTAGGAGTAAGCCAAAAGTCACAAAAGAAATTATTGATGCTGCTCCAACTCTTAAAGTGATAGCAAGGGCAGGTGTGGGTCTAGATAATGTAGATGTTGAGTATGCAAAGAGTAAAGGAATCGAGGTAGTCAATGCTCCAACGGCCTCAAGCAGAAGTGTTGCTGAATTGGCCGTGGCGTTAATGTTTAACATTGCAAGAAAAGTGGCTTTTGCTGATAGAAAGATAAGAGAAGGGACATGGCCCAAGAAGCAATGCATGGGGTTTGAACTTGAAGGCAAGACTCTTGGAGTAATAGGGTTTGGGAGAATAGGTTACAATGTTGCAAAGATCGCAAAAACTATTGGGATGGATATTATTCTCTATGATGTTTACAAAAACGAAGAAAGAGCTAGAGAATTAGGAGCAGAATTCGTGGAGCTTGAAGAACTCCTGAAAAACAGTGATGTTATCACAATTCACGTGCCACTATTAGAAAGCACTTATCATCTTATTGATGAGGAGAAATTAAAGCTTATGAAGCCTACTGCAGTTCTCATTAACACTTCAAGAGGGCCAATTGTGGACAACAACGCTTTGGTTAAGGCCCTTCAAGAAGGATGGATTGCTGGAGCAGCATTAGATGTTTTTGAAGAAGAACCTCTTCCTAAAGACCACCCATTGACAAAATTCGATAACGTTGTTTTGACCCCGCACATTGGAGCATCAACAGTTGAGGCTCAGGAAAGGGCCGGCATAGAGGTTGCAGAGAAGGTTATCAAGGTTCTTGTGGGTTAGCTGCTCTTTTCTTTTTTGTTTTTAGTTATAACTTATAAGTTAAAAGTAAAAAGTTAGAGCATCTTAATATCTTCTATTGGTCTTACTTTTAACACATTCCTGTTTACGAGGTTCTCAGAAACATTCCCCATTAGGATTTCAAGTAAATTCTTAACCGCTTGGAATCCCATATCTTTCATAGCTTCTTCTGCTAACCCAGCATGATGGGGAGTTAATACCGTTTGCCACTCCATCTCGAAAAGTTCACTTTCTTGAATGGGCTCTTTTTCAAAAACATCTGTAGCGAATCCTTTAAGATTCCCCTCTTTTAAAGCCTTTATGAGGGCTTTCTCGTCTACGAGACTACCTCTACCCACATTCACCAGATATTTCCCTTCTAAAAGTTCAAGGGTTTCCTCATTAATTATGTGATAAGTTTCAGGAGTGGATGGGAGTGCCAATATTACTATATCACTTTCTTTTAATACATCATTAATCGGAAGCCATTTGGCGTTTACTTCTTTCTCAATGTCTTCTTTTCTGGTTCTGCTCCAGTAGTAGATTTCTGTGTTCATTGCTTTCATTCTTCTTGCTATCCCCTTTCCAATGGATCCCATTCCTAAGATTCCAACTTTTTTACCATGTAAGGTTTCTATTTCTTTGTACCATCCCCATACGGTTTTGTGGGAATCCCAGAGGCCTTTTCTGATAAATCTATCTGAATAAGCTATTTTTCTTAGAAGTGCTATTGTTAATCCAACAGCAAACTCTGCAACTGCTTCGCTTAAAATCCCGCTAACTTTGGTAACGTATATGCCCTTTTCAGTAGCTGCATTAATATCTATGTGATCGTAACCTGCTGACTGGGTGCTTATCACTTTAAGTTTTCTACCATGTTCTATGATTTCCTTGTCCACAAGATTTAATGGGGAGACTATTAACCCATCATATGTTCCTATTACTTGCAACACTTCCTCCTTGCTCGGATAGACCATAACATCAACGTCACAATATTCTTTTAGGAGTTTTATGGCATTACTTTTCATATTAAACAATACTAACACTTTTGGCTCCATAAACTTCACCTTTAAGATCCTTATCGAAACATGTTAATAAATCTTCCCAATTTTATTTGCGAAAGATTAAAAAATATTGGGGGTTTTTAATGGATAGGTGGTGATTTTATGGAAAATGTTAACAAAGTAACAGAGGTAAAACGAGAAAGATGGATGAACGAGTTTAGTGAATGGTACAATGAAATGATAGAACTTGCAGAGATTCAAGATAAGAGATATCCAGTGAAGGGAATGAATGTATGGCTACCCTATGGCCTTAAGATTATGAGGAACATAGAAAACTTAATCCATGTAGAAATGGTGAGAACTGGGCACAATGAAGTCTTATTCCCAGCACTAATCCCTGAAACTGAATTTGAAAGAGAAGCTGAACATATAGCGGGTTTTCACGGAGAAGTTTTATGGGTCACTCATGCTGGTGAAAGACCTCTTGATGTAAAGCTAATTCTAAGACCCACAAGCGAAACCGCCATGTATCCCATGTTTAATTTATGGATTAGGTCCCATGCTGATCTCCCATTTAAAATATACCAGATAGTTAATGTGTATCGTTATGAAACAAAACACACTAGGCCTTTAATCAGAGTTAGGGAAATAAGTAGATTCTTCGAATCTCACACTGCACATGATAGCTTTGAGGATGCTGAGAGACAAATAAGAGAAGACCTAGAAATATTTGATAATCTTGCCAAGAACCTTGCCCTGCCATACATAGTTTCAAAGCGGCCTGACTGGGATAAGTTCCCCGGTGCGTTTTATTCACTTGGGGCTGAAGTTATAATGCCAGATGGAAGAACCCTGCAAATTGGTACTATGCACCATTACAAACAGAATTTTGCTAAGGCCTATGGGATTACATATGAGACAGAGGAAGGGACACATGAATATGTCCATCAAACAACATTTGGCATGAGTGAGAGACTTGTGGCTGCCATTATGGGAGTCCATGGAGACGACAGCGGTCTTGTATTGCCTCCAACCATAGCTCCTGTACAGGTAGTGGTAATTCCAATTCCAATGAAAGAGTCACCCTATGATGTAAATGCATATGCTAAAGAAATAGCAGAAGAACTCAAAACTGCAGGCGTAAGAGTTTATGTCGATGATAGGGAGGATGTAAGACCCGGAAGAAAGTTCTACGATTGGGAAATCAAGGGAGTACCACTAAGAATCGAAGTTGGTCCAAGAGATGTTGAAGAAAACCAAGCAGTATTTGCTAGAAGAGACACGTTTGAAAAGTTCGCAGTGAAGAGAGAGAACATCATTGAAGAGGCTAGGAAGACCCTTGATGCAATCATAGAGAATCTCTACAATAGGGCAAGGGAATTCTTAGAGACCCACATAAAGAGAGTAGATACATTGGAAGAAGCCAAAAAGCTTTTTGAAGACAGAAGAGGTGTAGTGGAATTACCATGGTGTGGTGAAGAAGGTTGTGGTGTAGAAATGGAAGAAATACTTGATGCCAGTATGTTGGGAACTCCATACCCTGAAGAAATGGCAAAAATCGAAGGAAAGAAATGTGCTAACTGTGGAAAAAATGCAAAGTATGTAGCAAGATTTGCAAGAACCTATTAGCTTTTTATACTTTCTTTTATTGCTATTTCTATTGCTTTTTCTATCATTTCGAGGCTCATAGAGGGTTGTGTTTTTTCCAACACTTGTTCAGGGATGTATGGTACGTGAATAAAGCCTGTTTTGGCGTTTAATCTATTTAATGTTGTGTGATGTAGAGCAACATACATCGCTGTGTTGCACACATAAGTTCCAGCAGTATTTGAGATTGTAGCAGGAATCTTGTTGTGTTTGAGCGCATTTACGATCCTTCTTATCGGTAGAGTGGAAAAGTATGCTGCAGGAGCATTTTCAAAAATTGGTTCATCTTCTGGTTTATATCCGTCATTATCTTCTTTTTTTGAGTCCATTACATTTATGGCGACTCTCTCAGCACTAATATTCACTCTACCTCCAGCTTGCCCAGTTAAAATTATCACCTCGGGCATGAATTCATCGATAATTTTTGGTAGTTTCTTTTTGATGGCCTTGAATGATACTGGAAGCTTCTTTTTGATAATCTCGGCCCCTTTAATCTCTTTTGGGAGAGTTTTAACAGCTTCCCAAGAAGGGTTTATTTTTTCTTCCCCAAAAGGTTCAAACCCTGTAACTAAAACTTTCACATGCATCACCAAAAACTAAAAGTTTAATTAGGATTTAAAACTTACACTTCCTTGGTGAAGCTCATGAAATATGATGTTGCAATAATTGGTGGAGGTCCTGTGGGCAATTATCTAGCGAATCTTCTTGCAGGCGAGTTCAAAGTTGTAGTTGTAGAGGCAAAGAATTCTTTTGGAGGAAAAGCTTGTACTGGAATTATGGGAGCAGAGAACTATGAAAAGCTCAATCTCCCTAAAGAAGCTATTATCAACAAATTAAGAGGAGCAATTTTTTATTCGAGAATACAGAGCTTTGAGATAGAACGGCCAATTCCTCAAGCATATGTGGTAGATAGAAAGTTATTAGAACGAAAACTTGCGGAAAATGCTATTAGGCATGGTGCAGAATATTATATGGGGACTAGATTTTTAGGATTCAAAAATAGAAAGGCCATTGTCCAAAGGTTCAATGAAAAGTTTGAAATTGAGGCCGATTTCTACGTGGGGGCTGACGGAGTAAATAGCAAGGTGGCTCAAGAGATTGGAGCGAGAACTGATGCTGAGTTTTTAAGTGGATACGAAGTCGAAGTTGTTGGAGATTTCAATAAAACGGATTTTGTGGAAATATGGGTGAACAAAGAGATCAATAACGAATTCTTCATGTGGCTGGTTCCTATAGACAACTTCAACGCTAGATTGGGGACCTTTGGAACATATGACAGTCTCTTTCGATTTGTGAAACTTAAACTTCTTAAAGAAACCAATATCGTGGAGATAAAAGCAGGCAATGTAGGTCTGGGTTTTAGAAAACCTTGGGTAAAGGGAAATGTTGCACTGGTGGGAGATGCAGCACTTCAAATAAAGCCCTTAACTGCAGGAGGAATTGTTTACGGAATGCTTTGCTCTCATGCCCTTAGATACTCAATTAGAAGAGGAAACCTAAAAATGTATGAAGATCTCTGCAAGGATATAAAGAAACAAATTTCCTTTGGCCTTAGAATTAGGCGACTTTTCAAAGCTCTCAATCAGGATCAGATTGAAAAATTCTTTGAGATATTTTCTAGTGATGAGGCCAAAAACGTTATTGAAACATATGCCGACTTTGATGATCATAAAAAGACCATAACTGCTATTGTGAAAAATCCCAAGCTCCTTGCCAGAGGTTTGAAAGTCTTTCCAATGCTTTTAAGATACTTTCTGTAAGGTGGCTTTCATGGAGTGGCAAATGGGCCTTAAAGAAGAGTATTTAGACCTAATCAGAGATGGAAAAAAGAAGGTCGAGGGAAGACTTTACGATGAAAAGCGAAGACAGATAAATCCTGGAGATGCGATAGTTTTTGAGGGGAAGTTGAAGGTGAGAGTTAAATCTATCAGGAGATATTCTTCCTTTAAGGAGATGCTTGAAAGAGAAGGAATTGAGAGAGTTTTGCCAGGAGTTCACAATATTGAAGAAGGAGTGAGGATCTACCGTCAGTTTTACACTGAAGAAGAAGAGAAAAACTACGGTGTAGTGGCTATTGAAATTGAGCCGATTCTCGAAGAATAAAAAGAAAAGAAGGCTCAATCTAAGTATTTCTCTTTTAGGTATTTGACGAAGTACTCTGGGTTTATTCCCTCTCCAAAACTCTTCTCTAAGAGCCCACTTGGTGGATACGTGCTTCCATACTTGTGTACCTTCTCTCTGAGCCATTCTCTTATTGGGCCGAATTCTCCTCTTGCTACCTTTTCATAGAAGTCAGGCATATCCTTTGATATATAACTTTTGATTTGGGTTGCTAGCAATGTTCCAAGACTGTACGTGGGGAAATAACCCACTGTGGCATGGGCCCAGTGTATATCTTGAAGGATCCCTTCTTTGTAGTTCTTGGGCCTTATCCCAAGGAGCCTTTCCATTTCCTCGTTCCAGAGTTCTGGCAAGTCTTTGGCCTTTACAGATTCATTCACCATCAATTTTTCGAGTTTGTATCTAAGGAGAATGTGCATGTTGTACGTGACTTCATCAGCTTCTACTCTAACATAATCTGGCCTTACCATGTTGAAATATGTGTAGAGGTCCTCTGCAGAGTATTTATTCATGAAAGGTAGTTTTTCTTTTAAAATTGGATAAATGAGCTCTACAAATTCTCTGCTTCTTCCTATTATGTTTTCCCAGAATCTGCTTTGACTTTCATGGATCCCAAGAGAAACTCCACCTGCTATTGGCGAGAACATGAGTTTTTCGTCTATCTGTAACTCATAAAGGGCGTGTCCAAATTCGTGAACTACTGCGAGGAGAGTCCTTCTGAAATCAAAGCCCTCATATCTTGTTGTTATTCTAACATCGTGGATTCCAAATTCGGTTGTGAAGGGATGGGGTGAGATATCAAGTCTTCCTTTTACGCCTAATGGATATCCTAAGAGCTCAAGGATCTTCAAGTTGATCTCTTTCATTGATTCAGTGTCATATTTTTCTGCTTCTAGTGGATGTTCCTTTGGAACTTTGCCTTCTTCGAGAATTTTATCCAATATTGGTTTCAGATCTTTCTCAAGCTTTGAAAAAATAGGTTCAAGATATCTTGTTCTAAGTCCCTCTTCGTAGAGATCTAAGAGAGCATCATATGGATATTCTTCATACTCTAAGTATTCCGCAGCTTTTTTTGAGAGTTCGATTATCCTGTCGAGCCAAGGTTCAAACTTTCTAAAGTTATCTTTTTCTTTAGCTTCGGTCCAAGCCATTGTAGCCTTGCTCCTTACTTCACTGAGCTCCCTAACGAACTCTGGAGGGAAAGCTTTTGCGATTTTTATGTCTCTTTGAAGAACCCTTACGACACCTTTTTCGTAGTCATTTAAATCTTCCAAAGCTGCGGCTTTTTCAACCAGCTCAAGAAACTTTGGATCCAACGTTAGACTCTGGCTTAAAACAGAAAGTTCCCCTCTGGCTACACTTCTTTCTGTTATTCCCATTTTGGGCATATTAACTTCCATGTCCCATCCCAAAACACTTTGGGCATGACCTATTGCCCATATCTTTTTGTAATGTTCCAAGATTTTCAGTATAACTTCGTTTTGAAACACAGTACTTGGCATCTTTGTTCACCACTGTATACTCTAAGGTAAAATTTTTAATTTTTTCGATAAGAGTCTTAACGGAGAAAATTTGCTTGAAACCGCCCAAACCTTTTTAGAAATTCTGAGAAATATTAATAGGGATGATGATGAAAGCCGTAATTCTTGCAGCTGGCTTGGGCACTAGGATGGGAACTCTAACAGAAGAAAAACCCAAAGGATTAATAAAAATAGCAGGAAGAGAGATACTTTATAGAACAATGAAAATTCTTGAAACAGAGGGGATTGAGGAATTTATAATTGTTACAAATCCCAAATATAAGGAAAAACTAAAGGAGTTTTTAGAAAAAAATAACTTCAAACACACGTTGTTGCTCAATCCTTATCCTGAAAGAGGCAATGGTTATAGTCTTTATTTAGCTAGAAAATATGTATCTGAGAGGTTTATTTTAGTAATGAGTGATCATGTTTATGAGGAGGAATTTATAAAAGAAGCTCTGAAGGGGAGAGGCGCCATAGTTGATAAAGAAGGAAAGTTCATAAACAAGGAAGAGGCAACAAAAGTAAGAATAAATGAAAACAGGGTTGTGGATATTGGGAAGAAACTTAAAAAGTATGATGCAGTTGATACAGGGTTTTTCATCTTTGAACCTCGGATATTTAAAACAATTGAAGAGATCTCGAAAGAGAAAGAGAGTTTTGAATTGGTTGAGATAATAAAAAGGGCAAAACCAAAAGTAACAGAGGTTAATGGCTTTTTCTGGATGGATATTGACACTCCTCAGGATATCAAAAAGGCTAGAAAGCTTTTGATAACAAAAGCTGTAAAAAATAGAGGGGAGGGGATAATTTCCAGGCACATAAATCGGAAAATTTCAACTAAAATTAGTGAGGTCCTTGTTGATTATGTGGAGCCAATGCACATGACGGTTTTCTCATTTCTTGTGGGTGTACTAGCTGGTATCGTGGCGTTATTTAGCCCCCCAATAGCGGGCATTTTCTATCAGCTGAATTCTATTCTTGATGGGGTAGATGGGGAAATTGCAAGAGCTGCCATGAAAAAAAGTCGATTTGGAGGGTACTTTGACTCTATATTGGATAGATACGTAGATTTTTTCGTACTTTTAGGCCTTGCCATTTATATGAAACCGGGGATCTGGATGTGGGGGATAATTAGCTTGGCTCTATTTGGTTCATTCATGGTGAGTTATTCTACAGAGCGTTACAAAGGAGAGTATTTTGCTGATATATACAAATCAACTCCTCAGATGAAGTATCTCTTAGGGAAACGAGATGAAAGGGTCTTTCTAACTATGATCTTTTCTTTAGTAAACCAACTTCGGGTGCTATTCATGATCTTGGCAGTGATAACACATGTTAGGGTTTTTGCAACAATATATTTTGTGTGGAGAAGACAAAAAACATGATCTTTTTAATGTCTACTGGCCAAAAGAATAATTTTATGGCCAATCCTCTGGTAATGTCTCTTGTGCTGTCATCTTAGGAGAATCTTGAGGAAATTTCCATAAGTAATTGCATTTTACTTAGCTTTTTGTCTCTTTAACTTTACAAATATATTGGGAAAGTGTTAAATAGTTCTTTGACATTATTTCTAATGCCATAGTGCATTACGCAGTGCTGTTTGGAGCCATTGGTTGGAGGTGCTTAGATGAGTGCCATTATGGAATTTATAAACTGGCTTGATGGCATGGTTTGGGGTCCCCCCATAATGATTTTACTAGTAGGGACTGGATTGCTATTGACTATATACCTTGCTGGAATACAGTTCCGGAGACTAGGGTGGTCCATAAAATTCACCCTCTTCGAGGGAAGAAAGAGGCAAGGTGAAGGTGACATTACACCATTCCAAGCATTAACAGCAACTATTGCTGGGACGGTAGGTATAGGAAACATTGCAGGTGTTGCAACGGCAATAGCCGCTGGTGGACCTGGTGCTCTATTTTGGATGTGGATTACAGCATTAGTGGGAATGGCCACAAGATACTCGGAAGCTCTTTTAGGTGTGGCATTTAGAGGCAAACTGCCGGATGGCACAATGATAGGTGGAACTTTCAACTTCTTAGAAAGAGGCCTTACTGAAGAGGAAATTTCACCAACTTGGAGAACGATAGCTGGGATATTTGTAGTACTGTTTGCAATCTTTATAGGTTATGAAGCTACAAAGCTAGGCGGAGGACTTATGATCCTTGCAGTAATAATCGCAATCTTGTTCTTAATACTAGCCCTATATCTTCTCTCAGGACGCTCTCTTCCAAGCATTGGAAAAACACTTGCGATTCTCTTTGCACTATTCGCTGCAATTTCAGCATTTGGAATTGGAAACATGACGCAGGCAAACTCCTTAGCATTGGGAATGGAACAGGCTTTCAATGTTCCTTATTGGGTAACTGGAGCATTCTTTGCATTCATAACATTCATAGTTATCGTTGGTGGAATTAAAAGAATAGGCGAAGTTACAGAAGCACTTGTACCATTCATGGCAATAATTTACTTCATCTTCGCAATTGGCGTATGGATAAAATACGCGGGACAGTTGCCAAGTGCAATAGCATTAATTTTCAGAGATGCATTCACAGGAAAAGCTGTTGCCGGTGGTGCAGTGGGGACTGTTATAAGATGGGGTGTGGCAAGAGGTCTCTTCTCTAACGAGGCTGGTCTTGGAACTGCCACACTTGCACACGCTTCTGCAAGAACAGATCACCCATCAAGACAAGCTCACGTTGGAATGCTTGGCCCATTGATTGATACACTTATAATCTGTTCATTAACGGGTATTTCAATCGTTGCTACTGGTGCATGGGAAACCGGGAAGACCAGCACTCCACTAACTCAAGAAGCATTCGCTAGAGCATTTGGTCACATTGGTGAAGTGATGGTGGTTATAGGTGTTATATTCTTCGCTTACTCTACAGTACTTGCATGGTCATTCTACGGTAGACAGAACATCATGTACTTGGCTAAGTGGATTGAAGGTGACCCAGAGAAGTTCGCAAAGCTATATCCAAGACTTCACTTAATCTACAACCTCCTCTTTGTAGTGTTCATCTTCATAGGTGCAACAACAGCTCTTGAAAATGTATGGACATTCTCAGATATGATGAATGGGCTCATGGCAATACCAAACCTCGTTGGATTGCTGTTGCTGGCCACTGTAATCAAGAGGTATACAGATGAATTTGTCTCAGCCAATCCATGATTTCTTTTTCTATTTTTGCTCTTTTTTGACTTTGTGAGGTGAGTTAAGATGGAATACCCAAAATTAGTTGTTACTCCTCCTGGGCCAAAGGCGAAAGAACTTGTAGAAAGAGAAAAAAGGGTGATTTCTCAAGGTTTAGGGGTTAAACTCTTCCCAGTTGTACCCGAGAGGGGATATGGAGCACTCATTGAAGATGTTGATGGGAATATCTTTATTGATTTCCTTGCTGGGGCTGCTGCTGCTTCTACAGGTTATGCTCATCCAAGACTTGTCAAGGAAGTTCAAGAACAGGTGGCTAAAATTCAGCATTCAATGATAGGTTACACTTACAGCAAGAGAGCTATAGAAGTGGCCGAAATCTTGGCAGAGAAGGCTCCAATAGAAAAGTCTAAGATTCTCTTTGGGTTAAGTGGTAGTGATTCAATTGATCTCCTTATGAAAGTAGCACGGTTTGTGACGAGAAAACCTTGGATAATTGCATTTATTGGAGCATATCACGGTCAGACCTATGGAGCAACCTCAGTGGCTGCTTTCCAAAGCTCTCAAAAGAGAGGCTTCTCACCTTTAGTTCCAAATGTGGTTTGGATACCATACCCCAACCCATATAGAAATATCTGGAATATCGATGGATATGAAGAGCCCGATGAGTTGATAAACGCTTTCCTGAATTACCTCGAAAACTACATTTTTGCTCACGTAGTGCCTTCTGATGAGGTAAGCATTCTTTTGGCAGAGCCCATTCAAGGAGATGCAGGAATAGTTGTTCCTCCAGAAAACTTCTTTAAGGAGCTTAAGAAAGTGCTTGATGAGCATGGAATTCTCTTGGCAATGGATGAAGTTCAAACTGGAATGGGAAGGACGGGGAAGTGGTTTGGAAGTGAATGGTTTAGAGTTGAACCCGACTTCATAGCATTTGGAAAAGGTGTTGCAAGTGGGATGGGCCTTAGTGGAGTTATTGGAAAATCGGAACTCATGGAAGTGACCAGTGGTGCAGCTTTATTAACACCTGCAGCTAATCCAGTTATTTCAGCAGCAGCATATGCAACTTTAAATATAATAGAAGAAGAAAATCTACTTGAGAATGCTTTAAAGGTCGGAGAATTCATCAAAAAGCGCCTTCTTGAAATGAAGGAAAGTTATGAAGTCATCGGAGACGTTAGGGGCAAGGGCCTGATGATAGGTGCCGAAATAGTGAGACCCAACACCAAAACACCCGATCCAGAGCTCACCGGAAAAATATGCTGGAGAGCTTTTGAACTTGGCCTTATCTTACCAAGCTATGGTATGTTTGGAAACGTCATAAGAATAACACCACCGCTTGTAATAACGAAAGAAATTGCAGAAAAGGGCTTGGAGATTATGGAGCAAGCACTAAAAGATGCTATTGCTGGAAAAGTTAAGCACAAAACTGTTACGTGGCACTAGTCTTTTTCTTTTTTAACTCATCGGGTGGGAAGCCCTGCCCGTAAGGGTGGGGTAGTCCACCACCTTTTGTTCAAAACACCACCATTTATAAACCCCATCGTTTAGACTCTTCTGGAGGGGATAGAATGCACGAATGGGCACTTGCTGATGGTATAGTTAGGACTGCAATTGAGTTTGCAAGACAGCACGGGAAAGAAAAAGTACTTGCAATGAGGATATCTCTTGGAGAACTTCAAGATGTTAATCAGGAAATATTAGAGTTTGCTATTAACGAGATAAAAAAGGGAACGATTGCAGAGGAAGCAGAACTCGAATTTATTGTTGAAGAAGCAGAATTTAAATGTAGAAACTGTAAAAACGAATGGAAGCTTAAAGACGTAAAAGAAAGCTTTAACGAGACAATAAAGGAGGACATTCACTTTATCCCAGAAGTTGTTCACGCCTTTTTGGCCTGCCCAAAATGTGGAAGTAGGGACTTTGAAGTTACAAAAGGAAGAGGAGTTTATCTAGCTGCAATAAAAGTTGAAGGTGATGAAGAGTGATTGATCCAAGAATAAAGGCCATTGAAGCAAGGCTCGAAAAGGTAAAAAGGATTATTCCAGTAGTGAGTGGAAAAGGTGGAGTCGGCAAATCAATGGTATCTACTATCTTGGCTTTAGTTCTTGCAAAGAAAGGTTATAAAGTTGGTCTTCTTGATCTAGACTTCCATGGAGCCAGTGCCCATGTCATTCTTGGCTTTGAACCCAAAGAATTTCCAGAGGAAGATAGAGGAGTAATCCCCCCGGAAGTTCATGGAATTAAGTTCATGAGCATTGTTTATTATTCTGAGGATAAACCTACTCCTTTAAGAGGGATGGAGATAAGTGATGCTTTAATAGAGCTTTTGGCCATAACAAGGTGGGAAGAACTGGATTTCCTTATCATTGACATGCCTCCAGGAATGGGAGATCAATTTTTAGATGTTTTGAGGTTTCTTAAGGAGGGAGAGTTCGTAGTTGTGGCAACACCATCCAAACTCGCCATTAATGTGATTAAAAAACTAATTGAGCTCTTAAAAGAGCAGAAGTTCAAGATAATTGGCCTTGTGGAGAATTTAAAGCTGGATGAAGAAAAAGACATTGAGGAAATTGCCAATAAGTTCAATGTTCCTTATTTAGCTGGAATTCCTCTTTACAAAGACTTGGACGAGAAAGTCGGCAATGTTGAGGAGCTATTGAAAAGTGAATTCTCCAAAAAGATTGAAAGAGTTGCTGATTCCCTTTAATCTTTATTTATGGTGGTTTGAATGGAATTAGAGGAATTTTTTAGGGATGCTAAGAAGGTCCTGATTTGTGGTATTGGAAACGATACTAGGGGAGATGATGCTTTTGGAGTTTATGTTGTTGAAAAATTGAAAGAAATGATTTCCAATCAAAAGGTGGTTTTCCTGAACTGTGGTGAAATGCCTGAGAGCTACACCGGGAAGATAATACGAGAAAACCCTTCGCATGTGGTCTTTATAGATGCGGTGCACTTTGAAGGAAAACCGGGCGAGATAGTCTTGGCCGATCCCGAGGGGACTTTGGGAGAAGCTTTCTCAACCCACAAGATGCCCTTGAAACTTTTGGTTAGATATCTAAAGCAGTACACAAGGGCAAAGTTCATTCTTATAGGCGCCCAACCAAAGCAAACGGGACTTTTTGTTGAGATGAGCGAAGAGCTTAGGGAAAGTGCGGAAAGACTTATCAAGATTTTGGAGAAAATTTTGGAGAACACATGAGTTTTTAAAAAGTTTGGCGGACCCGCCGGGATTCGAACCCGGGACCTCCGGCTTAGAAGGCCGGCGCCCTATCCTGCTAGGCTACGGGCCCTCGGACTTTATTGGGCTTGATTGCATTTATAAATCTTACGGTTTTTGAAAATTTAAAAGCAAAGGGGTTTTAGGGGTAAATTCTGGATGGTGTTCTTGGGAAGAGGGTTGCCCATCTAATATGGTTAAGCTTGAGAACCCAAGCTACCAATCTTTCAAGCCCGAGGCCAAAACCACTGTGCGGAACACTACCGTATTTCCTAAGGTCGAGGTACCACTCGTAGTTCTTTGGATCCATGCCTTCCTCGATTATTCTCTGAACAAGCTTGTTGTAATCATCTTCCCTCTGGGATCCCCCAATCACTTCACCGTACCCTTCTGGGGCCAGCATGTCTGCAGCTAATGCTTTTCTTGAGTCTTCGGGATCCTCCTTCATGTAGAATGCCTTTATGTGCTTTGGATAGCCATAGACGAAGAATGGCCTGTCGAACTCTTGTGTTAGAATCCTCTCCTCATCCGCACCCATGTCTTCTCCCCACTCGATTTTAACTCCTTTGCTTTGTAAAATGTCAATAGCTTCATCATAACTTATTCTCGGGAATGGTGGTTCACTGTTCTTGAGGGTTGTGAAGTCTTTCCTAAACTCTTCAATTTCTTTCTTTCTAAGTTCTAACGTTCTTTGAACCATGTAGCTTACAAGTTCTTCCTCCACTTTAAGGAGATCCCATAAGTCCATCCAAGCGGCTTCAAGTTCTAA
>Ga0190329_1000295_pt1 | contig 14951 bp, 14 predicted proteins | sample 48720423_MG_FD_161655 | JGI IMG/M metagenome (GOLD analysis project Ga0190329, IMG submission 161655) | Hydrothermal vent sediment bacterial communities from Southern Trench, Guaymas Basin, Mexico - 4872-04-2-3_MG | ecosystem: Environmental > Aquatic > Marine > Hydrothermal vents > Sediment ... | reverse complement strand
GAAGAAAAAAAGCACCTTGTTGCAACACTTGTGAAAAATTTTGGGATATCCAGGCAGGAAATTGATACCCTGCTCGCTGACAGGGATAAAAAACACAGAGAGTATGTGGACCTTTTTCACTATACGCATTTTATAAACGAAAATTTTTCCGAAAAACAAAAGCTCGACATAATGGAATCTGTCTGGCGTATCATTTTGCTGGACGATCACCTTGAAGCGCATGAGGACCACTTTGCCCACAAACTTGCAACCCTTCTTCGATTAAACCATAGTGACTTGATCGATGCCAAACTCCGGGCACGAAAACAGCTTTCATGAATAGATTGCAGGGGTTGGACTATAGCCAGAATTGCTCGCTTAAATTTTTTATATTACTTGACGTAACAAATCTTGATATTTCCTGTTAAATTAATAGGTTATGCCACTTTTAAGAAAGCACTATTTTTTTGTTTTGTCAAATATTATTCCACCACTTACAATTTTTTATCTGTTTTTAAATTCATATGGCAATATCTTGTACTTTATAACTATCCTGGTATTGTAAATCTATCAGCTCGGAGGATAGGGCTCTGCTGGGAAGCAACCCGAGCGCCGAAGCTGGTGGCTTAAGCATGGGGGTGGTGCATAAAGCACTGCCCCTATTTTCACATGCTTTTGCCTTCAATGCGTTAAATCCCGGGGTTTGGGGCAGAGCCCCATTATAATAAGGGTAAATTCCTTTTTATCTTTGCAGTACATACGCCATTGCCTTGTGATAATCTCGTTGAACTTTTAAATTTGATACTTTGCAATACCGCTGGGTTGTAGTAATTCTGTTATGTCCCAAAAGATCTTGTATCGTTGATAGATCTGCATCTGCATTTAATAATTGCGTTGCCATTGTGTGCCGTAACTGGTGACAAGACACTTTTATCCCTGCCTTTTTTGAGTACCATTCAATACGCTTTTGAATGCCACGAACCGAGATTGCCTTACCTTTGTATTGTCCTTTCCCAACAAGAAAAATAGATTGAGTCCTGGCAGATTTTCTTCTCTTTAAATATTTTGTGAGTAGGTCATACGTGTCCTTACTCAAGTAGACGACCCGGCCTTTTGCGCCTTTCCCTCTGAACACCAAAATCTGACCTCTGTTCAAATCTACGGCATTTAATGTAAGATTGGCAACTTCCTCCACTCTCAGCCCACAACGAAGCATCAGCATGAACATCGCTTTATCTCGGGGATTGTTGATATCGTCGAAGAGCTTTTGTACTTCTTCATCCCTTAAATGCTTGGGTAATGGGTTACCAAGGCGTAAAGAATATCCTTTTTTAACCGGATTTTCCTCAACGCACTTTTCTTCATTATGGAGATAATTATAAAAGCCCCGTATGCTATCTAAATTATTGTTGATTGTCTTTAGCTGAAATAGCAACTTCGGTTGATTGTTTTATTGCATTCTTCAAAGGCCGGTTATACTCTCTGGTTAACTTCCTTGAATATATAGTCCCTCCTGAACTTCTTTCCATTAGCCCAATTCCTGCATACATCCATAATTTTTTTTTGTTTGCAAACCTATGTGGTGTTTCAATGATTGCAGATATGGTTGCACCATGGATTAGACCTATCCCAGGCACTTTCATAAATTTTTTTATTTCTGAATACCGCTTGCTTTGGATTTTTATAATTTTTTTCAACTTCTCTTTAGAATTGAAAAGTTGATCCATTTGAACCTGCTTTGCCTATCCATTTGTTAGTTTTGGGATCTGTGATGACTAATTTCTCCCTAAACTTTAAACTTGTCTCAAGCAACCATCCCGCCAACTCTCCCTCTTCAATGAAGATTTTTCTGGGTTTGGGTATGCTTTTTACAAATTCCATAAATTCTTTAACACCTGTATTCACTTTTGCCCTTTGACTAACTGTTCCTTTTTCATTGACCACTGCAAAATCTAAACTTGAAATATGACAGTCTACTCCTATATAATTCATTGTGGGTTCTCCTTCCTGGGTTATGGTTGGTTTTTAGATAAAAAATCGTACCATATTTCAACCTCGGAGGGATACCCGTAGTTTCATATTCTCATGGGAACAGAAATATAATCAAATTGGAAAAGACTCCATTATTTTTTATATTCTTCCATCATGATTTTATACAAGAGGATACGCCCAAACGAAATCTGTATTATGACTTATCTGGATCAGGACCTTTGTTTTAACCGATTTTGATTTCATCTAAGGCAACACCAGTTTGATTAGCGATAGAATTATCGATTGGAAAAAATTAATTACAGGGTTTAGAACGCCTAAATAAAGCAGCCCGATTACAATAAAGAATCCATACCGCTCAAGACGAAAAAGATAGTGCTGAATACTTGGGGGTGCAAAACCCATAAGAATTTTCGACCCGTCGAGAGGTGGCAGTGGTATCAAATTAAAAGCGGCCAGGATTATGTTGATTTTAGCAAAATAATAAAGAAGCAGTGCCAGCGTACCTGACGGAGAAGGGGACAGTAGGCGATCCAAAAAAAGGGCACTGAACGCTAACAGCATGTTTGCGATGATTCCCGCAGAAGAGACTGCTATCATCCCCTTGCGCCTGTCACGCAGTCGGCTGAAATTCACCGGCACTGGCTTTGCCCACCCAAAACCAAAAATAAAGAGCATGATTGTGCCCACAGGATCGAGGTGTTTGAGAGGGTTGAGGCTTAAGCGACCAAGCGACTTGGCTGTCGGATCACCCATGCGATAGGCTACCCATCCATGTGCCAACTCATGGAAAATAATGGCATACATGAGCGGTATGGCGATGAGGATGAACGCAAGCGGATCTTTAAACAACAAATTGAGCAGGCCCATGGATTGTCTCCTTACCAGCACTCCGTAAAAGTAATTTTCAAAAAATTACAGGTAGATTTTGGCTTTAAATTTTATTCAAAAGGTCGGGGTATGGCTGCAGGGAATCGGATTCATCGCAACCATGCCCCGGCCGGGTTAAAGTAAAATAACCACTTCAAATTTCTACTTTTTACCGCCACTATAACGGATAAATATGGCAAGTTTTGTCTTGAGGTCTTAAGAGCCGGGACCCTGACATTTCAGATTTTCTTGCTTATTGTTTATAACCGATCATTCTCAAAAACCCTTTTCGCTTTTCAATATCTGCCTCGGTTTCAATACCCTTTGAGGAAAATCCGTCTATGACCCCAAGAATTCCCCTGCCCTGATCTGTCTGGGCAAGAATTACCTGGACAGGATTGGCGGTTGCGCAATGGATTCTGGCAACTTCAGGGACATTTTTAATGGTATTAAGCACATTGATGGGAAACATATCTTTCATAAAAATAATAAAAGAATGACCGGCGGAAAGCGCAAAAGCGTTTTTCTTTGCCAGCTCTATCATCTCCTCATCGGTACCGCTGTGCCTGACAAGGCACTCCATGGATGCTTCACAGAATGCAACGCCGAATTTAGCATTGGGAACTGTACAGACAATAGCCTCATGGATATCCTCAATCGTTTTTATAAAATGGGAATGACCGAGAATAAAATTCAATTCATCCGGATTTTCAATGGGTATGGTTTTTAGTTCCATTTTTTCCTCTCTATAGGATTAATTGATTACAAAATATGCTGACAGACTCAACTATACGGATATTTATGAAGAAAAACAATCTGTGTTATAACCCAAGGCCCCCCGGGTTCATAATGTTATGGGGATCAAAATGCTTTTTTATGGCCCGCAATATATCCATCTGATTTTTCCCCAGATGCTTCTCCATGAAGGGCGCCATCATTCTGCCCACTCCGTGATGGTGGCTTAATGATCCAAAGTTTTCTTCAATTTTTTCTATGATCCCGCGCTGGAACGATCTGAATTCATCCACATCCTGCATCTTTGTGATAAAAATAAAATACAGGTTGGTTCCCTGGGCATAAAAATGGGATGCATGGGTCATGCAAATGGTATGAGGTTGTTTTTTGATATAATCTCTAACCGCATGATAAAGCGCTTGGAGACGGTCCCAGGTAACGGATGCCTCAAGGGTATCAATCAGTATACCAAAGTCATTTAAGGCATCCCGCATATAGGGGTCTGAAAATCTTCCCTTTTGCCATTTTTTCATGGGATATCCGGTCAGATAAAGTCCCTGGTTTGTTTTGCAGATTTTTTTAATCTGTTTAAATAAATTTTTTGAAAAATACTTTTCCCCGTCAGTCTGGCCCATTAAAAGACATCGTGACCCTGGTTTCAATCCCTTAAATCCCATATATTTATCCGGCAGACTGCCTTCAAGACCGTACATTTTCATGGCCACATCCGTCTCTTCAGAATCAGACACTCGAAGGATGGAGGGCATGCCAGACTCAGCCTGGCTGATCTGTTGCGCTGCTTTGATGCCGGTTTCAAATTTTGGAAACATAAAGGTGAACTGTCTTGCGGTTTCAGGCTGATAAAGAAAAATCTTCATAGTTACGGCAACCAGCACCCCAAAACACCCTTCAGATCCTTTCATGATATCATTGATCTTAGGCCCTGTGGCTGTTGCAGGAAAATCATGAGTTTTAAAAGTGCCTGTGGGAGTGACATACTCCTGGCTGACAACAAGGTCATATGCGTCTCCATAATAGGAAGATGCCTGACCCGAACCAAGGGTAACCACCCAGCCACCAACCGAAGAGAATTCAAAACTTTGCGGAAAATGACCTCCGGTATATCGTCTTTTTGCATTCAGTCTTTCAGGGGCATAATTTAACAAATCTTCATACTCAGGGCCCATCATGCCCGGTTCAACCGTAATGGTGTGATTGATTTCATTAAACTGAATCAGTTTATTCATGTGGGTATTCATCACCAGGGTAACTCCGCCTTTTGGACAGGTAAGTCCCAGGGTGACACAACTTCCGCCGCCATACACATGGAGGGGGATTTTCTTTTCATGACAGAGCGCAACGATTTTTATAATATCCGCCCTATTCCGGGGATGAACGACGATATCAGAAATATCTTCAATCTTTCCCTGCCTTAAATGAAGAATATCCTCCATGGATTTACCCGTGGAATATTTCAGCCGGGAATAAGTATCAAGAAAAAGGTTCTCCCGACCGACAATGGTTTCAAACAGGATGATATCTTCCGGAGAAATTGTTGTTTTCAGGGTATTTTCAACGCTCTTATCCCCTAAGTTGACAGGGGTTTGAAAATCAACGTTTGAAAGCCCAAGAGCCTCTTTTATGACAGTATAAAATCCCTGGGCCGGATGTTTAAATCGATCCTTTTCTCCCCATTTAAATATGGATCTAAACGTCTGCTGATCCGGTTCTCTTTCCAGCCACTCCGGTATAAAGTCATGTTTTTCCATTATTTGGGATATCCTGTTATGTCACGGATTTGTGAATACAAGGGTTCAAGAGCCGCGTACATCCTGGCATAAACCCTTGAATACAAGGCCTTGTAAATCTGAACATGCGCCGGGTCTGGTTCAAAAATTTTTTTGACATGGACCATATTACCCACGGCCTCATCTATGCTTGAAAACCAGCCAAGGCCATTGGCCACAAGAATGGCAGCCCCCAGGCCCGATGTTTCATGGGTCTGTCCCTTTACCATGGGAAGATCGAAAATATCGGCCGTTATCCTGCAGATTTCATCACTTTGTGATGCACCACCTGAGACAGCGGCATTTTCTATTTTTATCCCGGTTTTGCTCTGAATTTTCTCCATGCCCTCCCAGAGCGCAAACCCCAATCCTTCAATGACGGCCCGATACACATGATCTTTTGTGTGAACATCCCCAAATCCGATCATGGCGCCTTTGGCATCAGGATAATTAAGACCTGCTCCCCAGTAAGGCTGGACAACAAGTCCCATGGCACCGGGGTGGGTTCTCTCAAGGCATTGATTTAACACCTCTTCCGCCGGGATGCCCATTCTTTTTGCCTGTTCCACCTCTTTGTGTGCAAACTCTTTTTTAAACCATGTGATCATCCAGAATCCGCGAAAAATCTCCACCTCGGGATTAAAAAATCCCGGAACCGAGGCCGGGTATGCAGGCAAATATTTTATGGGCTCAATATATTTTTCATGTAATGTCTGAACCGTTGCTATCGTACCAAAGCTTAAGCTTGCCATTTTGGAATTTACAACCCCTGCCCCCAAGGTTTCACATCCTTTGTCAGATCCGCAGGCAATGACGGGAATCCCTTTTTTAATTCCGCTTTCCCGTTCAGCTTTGGCGGTGATTCTGCCTAAAATATCCCCGGGCGACACAAGAATCGGAAGTTTATCCTTTTCAATGGGAAACAATTTTTTTGACAACTGACGATTATTAGCCCACCCCTGTTTTTTATAATCAAACGGAATGTGACCAATCTGTGACGCCACGGAATCGGTAAAATACCCGGTGAGTCTGTGGTTTAAAAAGCCTGAAATCTGAAGATACTTATGCGTTTTCTCCCAGATCTCAGGCTGATTCTGCATGATCCAATTGCATTTACCCTGCATTTGAATATCCGCTAATTTTTTTTTCAGACCCGCAATTTTCAGGCCCAGATTTAAAAGCCCTTTCTGCCCCCAGACAGGGTTGGATCTCCTCTGATCCAGCCATATGATTGCCGGTCGCAGGGGAATGCCTTTTTGATCCACATTCACCATGCTGTTCCGCTGGGTAGTCACCCCTACCCCGGCGATGGAGTCAAATAATTTTGGATTTGACTGCTTTAACTTGTGGCAGGCGTTAACAAGGCTGTTCCAATAAAGTTCAGGGTCCTGTTCCGCCCAGCCGGGATGCTTGCAAAAATAAGGCTCATATTCGACCTGAACCCTTGCGAGCAGTTCGCCCTTTTGAGAAAAAAGGATAGCCCTGAGACTCTGGGTTCCACAATCAATTGCAAGAATTGTTTTTTGCTCCAAATCAAGACTCCCTTTTTTCAGGTGGAGAATAATATGTTTCCCATAGGTTTATATAGGCTTTCTTCTCTGTATCCCACTTTTTATTGTTCCATGAAAGATAAGGTTTGCACAAGGTTTCAATCCTGTCCAGTATTTTTTTCCCTCCTTCGGGAAGCAGCAGGCCAATCCTGACCCGTCGCAATAATAAATCTGAAAGGTGATGGATGTTTTCGTGTTCAGCCGCATAACGGATTTCCGCCCAAAGGCTTTTTGTATTTTCAATCGGGCTGAACAATTCTTTGTCATATTGCCTGATTATCTGATAACCAAAAGATCCATACCGACCTGAAATCCTTTCCTGAACACTTTTTGATACATCCTGACATGTTTCGTCCCAAGGTTGCTCTTTTATCGTCTCCCCGAAAGTTAAGTTCGTTGGCTTTGGCAGATACGATTTTGCCGCTTTTAACGCATCACTGGCAAGCATTCGAAATGTAGTGAGTTTCCCGCCTGTCACTGTTATGAGTCCCTTATTCTTCCATACCACATGTTCTCTTGACTCCCGCGACGCTGCCTTCTTTTTTTTGCTCAATACCGGTCGAACCCCGGCAATCGAAGATATGCAGTCATTCAAAGACAGGTTAAGATTCGGCAAAATATGGGTTAATCCTTCCATTAAATAATGGGCTTCTTCCATTGTCACAAACGGCTCCGTTTCCATATCCTGATCATGATCAACATCTGTTGTGCCCAGCAGAACCGATCCTTCCCAGGGGAACAAAAAGACAGGCCGCAAATCCTGCGGATGGATAAAACTGAGAACCCGGTCCAGGGGAAATATAGTTTCAGGAAAAATCAGATGGCTGCCCCTTAACGGCCGTATGTGAAATCCTTTCATCGGGGATGGATGAAGAATCTCTGCAAATGCACCCGTGGCATTGATCAGCACCTTTGTCTTGATTTCAAATGGTGCAAGATGATGTTCATCCATCATATTAACCACAGCCAGATATCCTTTTCGATCTCTTTCAATTCCGGTCACTTTTGTATAATTCAGCGCTGTCCCGCCCAAGCGGCATCCCTCGTAAATCAGCCTTAACACAAGCCGTGCATCATCCACCTGGGCATCCTTGAATCCAACGGCTGACACCAGATTTTCCTTTCTGATTCCGGGAATTTTTTCCATAACTTCTGTTTTTGTATAACTTTTATGCTGCTTTTTCCCGGCCATGAAACTATAGATGGAAAGACCGATTTTCATAGATGACCTGGAAGGGCCATAATCATCAAATACGGGCATGATAAATTGCAATGGGGTGACCAGTCCGGGATATTGTTTCAACAATCGTTCCCGCTCTTTTACAGCCGCTTTTGTTAAGAGGAACTTTCCCTGTTTAAGATATCTGAGTCCTCCATGAACCATTTTTGACGACCGGCTTGACGTTCCCCAGGCAAAATCCTTTGCTTCGACAAGAAGCACCCGATATCCTTTTTGTACAGCCTCATAAAAAGTACCTGCCCCGGTAACCCCGCCGCCAGCTACAACCATATCATATTCTTTATGTATATCAGAAGGTTTCATCTTATCCTCTTCCATGTCTTCTCGGCATGAATCAAAATATATTAAAGGGCGACACCGTGTTTCATGGAGATTTTCTCAAACATGACAACAATACCGGCTGCAATTCCATATACAATTTCTATCGTGGCGTTCATATCGGCCGATGAATCAAAAAACAGGTGAAGATCGGATGCCAGTCCGTCTTCCGGTTTCCAATAGCAAATCAGTATGGGAAGTTTGGGTAAAGGATAAAGGACCAGTGATATGTCGGATTCATAATGATTTTTCACTTTTTTACCATTAAAAATAAGGATCAAATCTTCAAACAAATTGGTATATTTATCTGCGATCTGTTTGAAAGCCTTTTCCGATCGCTGGACAAACAGCCCATTCCTCTCACGACCGCCTTTAAGCTCTCTGAACGATACCCAATTTCCTGTCAGGGGAACGCCTTTGCAGTGAAGTACATATCCCAGAACAGGTGCGGCAACCCAAGGATTGATATGGATATCCGAAAACATATTACCGGCTGAATCAATGGAAAACAGTTTGCCAAAAATCCTGATAGTCAGCTTTCCTTTTGAAAAAATTCCCCCCACCCTTTGGGCGGCACTTTCCAGGTCACAGGAATTTATTTTATTTTTCAAGCCTGCAAGCATAGATTCACGGTATGCTTCAATTGTCATTTTTTTCTTTTGTTTTCCCTGATATCGTTCAAGCACTTCCCGGCTTAAGACCGGACATTGATTCAAGGACTTGTCTCCCAGAAAAACCTTTGAGGCAAAGGCAAGGCAGGTTTGTTCATTGCATTTTCTGCAATTGGATTTATCCAGAAGCTTAAACACTTCCATGGCATTGGCAAATTCGGACATATTGTATTCCTCTTTTTTAAACCCTTTTTATATTATGATGCTCTATATGGCAACTGAAAGATGACTCTTTTAAAAAAACTGCCGGGGTTTACAAAAGAAGGGCCGGGTCTTATATTATCCCCAAAATTAATTAAAAATTAAAAAAATGCGGAGCAAACCATTGAAACAGATCATCGTTCTTGCAACCAGAAACAAAGGCAAAACCAGAGAAATTAAAGCACTTTTAAAAGAGTTTCCCATTGATATCAAAAACCTTGATGATTTCGGCCCCATTCCTGACGTCATTGAAGATGGAAAAACCTTTGATGACAATGCCTATAAAAAAGCCGCCTTTACCGCAAAAATCCTGGGCTATCCTGCCATGGCAGATGACTCCGGTCTTTGTGTTGAAGCCCTTGACGGTGCACCAGGGGTCTATTCTGCCAGATATGCCGGTGAAAACGCTACGGATGCGGACAATGTTAAAAAAATGCTGACAGATTTAGACGGCATTGAAAACCGGAATGCCGCTTTTCAATGCGTGATTTCCATTGCAGTTCCTACGGGCGCTGCCTTAACCTATGAAGGGGAATGCAAAGGTATCCTTACAAAAGAACCCATGGGTGACAATGGATTTGGATATGACCCCCTCTTTTTTTATCCTGACTTTAATAAAACCTTTGCCCAGCTGACCCTTGAAGAAAAGGGACAGGTCAGCCACCGGGGGAAGGCATTAAAGGAAATTGCAAATGAAGTCGATAAAATTATTGAATGGGTTGACATGAACATGCCCATATTTAAACAGGTACTCTGCAAAGGAGATAAGTCATGACTCCCTCATCATTTAAAAATCTTGTCAAAAAAAACAGATCCTGCCGACGGTTTAATAATGCCCACAAAATTGATGAAAAAACCTTGCAGGAACTGGTTGATCTTGCCAGAAACTGCGCATCGGCGGCCAACAAACAACCCTTAAAATATATCATCTGCCGAGATGACGCTAAAAACCAGGAAATCTTTTCCTGCCTGGGCTGGGCAGCCTATTTAAAAGACTGGAAAGGCCCTGTAAAAGAAGAAAGGCCTTCCGCCTATATTGTCATCATGGGGGACCATACTATTTCAGATAAATTCTGGTGCGATCACGGCATCGCAGCCCAGACCATGCTGCTGGGCGCCAGAACCATGGGACTTGGTGGGTGTATGTTTGGGTCCATCAATATCAAAAAGCTCACAGCGGCTTTGAATATCGGAAATCATCTGGAAATCAAGCTGGTAGTGGCATTGGGAAAACCCGTTGAAAAAATCCAGATTGATGCATTAAATGAGAACGGGGATATCAAATACTGGCGGGATGAAAACCAGGTGCATCATGTTCCCAAAAGAAGCCTCATTGATATTATTACGGGTTCATGGTAAAGCAAAAAAAAATTCTTCTTGTCAATCCCGCCTGCCTGGATAAAAGGATTTCCGGAGAAGATGCCGGTATCGTTCCCATAGGGCTCTATTATATCGGAGCGCTGCTGATTGAAAACGGCTTTGACGCCAAAATCATCAACCTGGCAGATATCAAGGATAACCCTGTAAAAATATTCAAGGGGTTTATCACCGCCGAACAGCCGGATATTATCGGATTCTCCGTAATCAACCCGAACCGCTGGAATGCAATGGAATGTGCCAAAGCAGCAAAACAAATCAAACCGGATATCTCCCTTGTTTTTGGCGGACCTGCACCGACATTTCTTGCAGATCATCTGCTGACCACCTGCCCTGATATTGATTTTATTGTTACAGGAGAAGGGGAAATCACCTTTCTTGAACTTGTCAATGAGCTTGAAAACAGGATCGTCGGTTCCTTTGAAAATATTAACGGACTTGTCTTTAAAAAAGACGGGCATATTATCCAGACCGCCCCACGGCAGCCGATCAAAGCACTTGACACACTGATCCATCCTTCAAAATATTTTGTGTATCAGCACCTTGCCATGTCACGGGGCTGTCCCGGAAAATGCACCTTTTGCGGATCTCCCAAATTCTGGGGAAATCAAACATTAAGATTTCATTCCCCTAAATGGTTTGCAGATGAAATTCAAACCCTGACCCAAAAGGGGGTCACCCATTTTTATATTTCAGATGATACCTTTACAGCGGACAAACAACGGGTGATTGAATTTTGCAATCTTATTATTGACAGAAAGCTTGGCATCACCTGGAATGCTATTTCAAGGGTGGATGCCATTGATGCAGACATCCTGTTTGCCATGCGAAAGGCCGGGTGCATTCACTTAAGTTTTGGCGTTGAATCCGGATCGGAAAAAATCCGGAAGGTGCTTGGCAAACCCCTAAAACAAGAAAAAATCATAACCGCTTTTTCCCTGACCACTTCTTATGGCATCCTGCCCCGTGCCTATTTTATTTACGGTTCACCCGGAGAAACAGATCAGACCCTGCAGGAAAGCATTGACCTTTTAAATATCATCCGACCCTTGAGTGCCATATTTTATCTGCTGGTTATCTTCCCGGGAACCCATCTGTATCAAAAAGCGATCAACCAGAATTTAATATCCGATGATATCTGGCATCAGAAAGTAGAAGACCTGCCCTGGTTTGAAGTGGATGACCATCTTGATTTCGCCAAAGTGCAGGTATTTGGCAACACATTAAGATCTGAATTTTATACCCATCTTGATACCTTTGCGCAAACAATAGAACTGGTGGATATAAAAGAACTGGCCCCTTTTCATGCGGATTTCCTGTCACGCCTGGCCATGACATTTTCCCATGGTGAATATGCCGACGACACCCGGATAAAAAATCAGGACAAAACAGCACAATTGTTATATAATAGGTCGTTATCATATGCACCGAATTCCAGAGCATTTTTAGGACTTGCCATGCTGCACCAGAAACAAAAAAATTTTAATGACGCGATTTCCGTTCTGGAAAAAGGATTGGATCATTCACCTGAAAACAAAGATTTAAATGTCTGCATGGGGGTTAGCCTGATGAATAAAAAACAGTTTAAAGCGGCATTGAACTTCTTTGAAACGTTCAAAGAACGCCCTGAAATAACCCCCTATATCAATCTTTGTCATCAAAAAATATCAGGATGCTAACATGACCGAAATATCAAAGTATAAACTTGCCAATATTCAAGCGAAAGAGATGAAACTTCGGGCAAAGCGCCATGAAATCCTTGTCAACGAATCTGAAAAATCTCTGGATATGATCCTTGATGCCCCGGCACCTGCCACGCTGATACAGTCTTTCCCCGATCAGGATCTCTATTATCTCATGCACAAAATCGGTGTGGATGATTTTATTCCTGTCTTGTCCCTGGCTACATCAGAACAATGGGAATATATCCTGGATGTGGAAGTCTGGGACAATGACCGGCTTGACCTTGAATTTATGACAAAAACATTTGATCTGCTTTTCCAGGCTGATCCCAAAAGGCTTTTGCGATGGGTTATCAAGGAAAAACCGGATTTTTTTGAATTCTATCTGTTTAAAAACATGGATATCTATGTCAGGGAACATGACAATCCAGCACCCGAAGATTTTGATGATTATATTACCCTTGATGATAAATTTTATTTCAGATTTCCGGATAAACCCCAAACAACTGACGAAGCCACAGATAAGACCGCAGATGACGACAGCCCAAAACCCGAAGACAAACAGGATGCCTGGGGATTAATCGAAAAAATGGTACGAACGGTGGCTGGGATGGATCTGTCAGTCTTTCATGGACTTTTACTTGAAACTCAATCCGTACTGCCGGCTGAAGTTGAAGAAGAACAGTTCCGGCTTAAAAATGTTCGGCTGGCTGAAAAAGGATTTTTGCCCACCCATGAAGCCGTTGGCATTTATCAGCCCACCCGTCTTTCTTCCCTTCGAAAACGACCGGATAATTCTCTTTTCAAACAAGAACCGTTTGATCCGGATATTCCCTTACCCCCCCAGTTTTTCTCCGAGTTTATTGAAGGAGATGACCTGTTTGTGACATCCCTTAAATTTTTCGATCCTGAAGCCATGCTTCATCTGGAGTCCGAACTTGCCGCATTGATTAATAAAATTATTTCTGCGGATAAACTAAAAATTCAATCCAGAGACATTCTGGAAAAAGCTATTAAAAAGGCCTGTGCCTATCTAAATCTCGGGCTTGAAGTCATTCTGAAAGGAAATTGCAAACCTGAACTTGCCAAAGAGGTCATCCAGGAATATTTTCTTGAAGATCTCTTCAGAACCGGATCACGGGCGGGCATCAAGCTGAAAACAGAATCAATCAACTGGTTTAAACAAAGCTTTGCAAACAAAAACGACCTTCCCTTAAGTTTCTTTGGAGAACATTATTTAGGCGTGATCGGCGGCCTATTCCTTGATCGTCCATTATATTATGATAATTATGCATCCGGTAGTGCATTATATCGGAATTTCAAATCCCTTTCAGATGTTTTCCAAACCAGCCGCGCCCTGGAACAGATCATTGCTCTGGATACGGTTCTGGACAACTTAAATGTAGATGTCACCTCTTTTGAAAAAGGTGTATTAACCTATAAAACATTAATTTTAACGCTATGGGCAAAAGACCGGCTGAATCTGCCACCCACCCTTGAACCGATTGATACACACGTCTTCAAAGACTTTTTCATCGCCCTGTTTTCAAAACCTGACTCAGATACAACCGATCAGATACAATTAAATGACCTGATCACCTGGACATCCGAAACAACCGGTATAAACGAATCAAACCTGGCAGAAGAATTTCTCGAGGTTTTAACCGATTTAATCAAAGAACTTGAAGAAGAATATAATGCCGTTGATCCGAAAAATATTGATCCCAGATTTATCCCTCATTTTTTGTTATTTTAACAATACCCCAAATGAGCCAAATCCACTGCCTAATTTTTTGCACTCTTCCGAGCCAAAATCAAAAACTGATTTTCACATTGATGAAAAAACGAATTAGCTGAGAATAAATTTTAATTGTGAATAAAATAAATCTAAGGTACAATTAGTGTATTATATTAGACGTTCGTACCGCTTTTTAAATGTTATAGGCGAAAAAATAAACGGGAGATTTAGAATGCAATCAATAACAATAAACATCAATAATGAAAAATTAGCTGATAAAGTTATGTGGTTTTTAAAGCATTTAAAAAATGATGGGTTAGAAATCGTTTCAAAAGAAGATATGGATGATTTGAAATTATTAAAGGCTACAAGAAAAGAAAAATCTATCCCATTTGATGAGTATCTGGAAAATGGAAATTAATATTCGCAGAAGCGCCATTAAAGATCTAAAAAAACTTGACCGTAAAAACAGAGAAAAAATTCATTTGAGAATTTTAGAATTAAAAGAATTCCCTAATATCTCTAATATGAAAAAATTAACAAACTTTGAACCAGCCTATCGTCGTAGAGTTGGGGATTATAGAATCTTGTTCGATGTATTGGAGAATACGATTGAAATAGGTAGAATCTTACATCGAAAAGATAGTTACAAATAAAATATTATAAATATCAAATTATCCTGATACTCAATGGGTTGGTAAATTGCTGGCCACAAAACAAAATCAGTGTCCGATAGGTATAATTTAGTGGTACGCCCGGCCCGATTCGAACGGGCGACCTATGGATTCGAAGAGCAAAAACTTAAGATTCAAAT
>Ga0190329_1000293_pt1 | contig 14959 bp, 12 predicted proteins | sample 48720423_MG_FD_161655 | JGI IMG/M metagenome (GOLD analysis project Ga0190329, IMG submission 161655) | Hydrothermal vent sediment bacterial communities from Southern Trench, Guaymas Basin, Mexico - 4872-04-2-3_MG | ecosystem: Environmental > Aquatic > Marine > Hydrothermal vents > Sediment ... | reverse complement strand
TTACAGTACATAACGACATTTGCATTCTTATCAGGTATTTTTTTAGAAATTTTGAATTCCAGAAGACCTCTTGGAATATTTATTGCCCCAGGGACATGACCCATCTTGAATTCTTTTGGCTCCCGGCAATCTAAAAAAACATTTTCGCCTTTATCTAATAAGGCCTTGGCATCAGAAACCGATACCTCACAAATACTTTCTTTAGCCTCTGTCACAAGGTCAGCAGCAGTCATATCCTTGGCAATAGCCGTTGGGACAATCAGAGCAAAACTAAAAACAAAAGCTAACACAGATAAAAAATAAATACATTTTTTCATGTCATTTTCTCCTTTACCACTTAAAATTTAAATAATCGAAAATTAGTCACTACGCCTTTCTTCGGGAATAAAGTCGATGGGAACTATAACATTTTTGTTCGCCTCTAAATATTCCTTTTTTACATCTTTTTTAATCAAAAACAGGTCCTTATTGCCATGACACCCATTGCATGTTTTGTTCTGGGGGGTTTGTCGCCTGATATTATGTGGTGTGGTAAGCTTCCAAGTGGGCAGCCTGTCAAAGTTGGTCAGGCCGTTTTTTGCATATAACTTAAACGAGTTCTGATCTACCGGGATATGACGTACTGTGACAAACTTTTCAGGCTTGGACATCAATGGGTTCAGGCCAATTTTAAACTGTATGTCGGCTTCCTGAGTTTTAAAGAATTTAAAACCCTGCTTATCTTTTCCAAAATGACAGCCATAGCAGTTTTTATAAGGTTGGGAATGGCAGACATTACAGCTCACCTGATCTTTGTGGACCCAATGATTTTTAGCATTTTCAGCTTGTACGTCATAGATCGCTTCATGGCAATCCAAACATTTAGGGCCGTTTTCCATCTGATAACGGTTAGCATAATCATTGCCGTCACCATGCATTTCATCTGCCGTGTGACACTTATTGCATTTAAAATATTTTTCTTTATGAATATCTGGTTTAAAACCTTTATTTTCTCCTAAATATTCTTTGCCAATTCGACTGCCGTGACAGGCAGTGCAAACCTGTTGCATTGGTGGCCTTTTCTGGAACAGATGCCCGTCCAGCAATCCTCCTTCCACCGATTCAGGACGGCTGATATGGCACTGGCCGCAACTGCTGTGACAGGAAAGACAATGGCCCTCTCTGGCCGCATCTACTTTTTTATGCACAGACTTATCCTGATTAGCCCTTATGTCGATCATCTTTTTTATAGGTGATAAGCTTACGTGAAGGCTGGTCTTATAATTTTCTGCAATACTTTCATGGCATATCCCGCAAGATTCGGAAGCATCAGGATAGCTAGGATCCTTTACAACACCTTTATGGGCTTTTTTCCAGTCAGGTTCGTTTGGGTCACCTCCATGACATTCATCACATCCAATTTCACCATGATTTTCATCTTCGGCTATTTCGCTGTCGACAAAAATCTTTTCATGCGGAGCCAACGGCTCCACGGCTCCACCTCAGCCCTCTCCCTTTGTTTCGGCTGAGCCCCTTGGTTTGCCTTTGTTTGCTTTAGCAATCTCTCTTGTGATTTTTATCAGCTTCCGTGCGTTTGTATGGCAGGTAAAACAATGATTCTCCTTCTCGGCGGATCGAGCCACAGGGCTGAGATAGAACGAAAAAAAGGAAACGGTAAAAACCAACACAAAACAAATTACAACTTTCATAAATCTCATTGCCTTACCCCTTATTTTTCATATTTGTAGAACACTCTGCATTCAGTCAATGTCAATTCATCAATATAGATTAAGCTAAGAATGCTTATTTATAAAAAATAGCAATATCTGCGCCAAAGCTACATTTAATATTATCAGCAGATGTAACTGCTTGAGCTGACAATAGATAATTGCAATTATAAAGGATTAAAATATGGGTATGCACACATAGCCAGGGAACAATATGCATCCTTTCCCTAAAAACAATGGGAACAATATGTTCCTGTTAGAAAATGAAAGTTAAGACAGCAACGCATAGCTTAATTCAAAACAACCTGTATAGATGATTGACATTATTGTTAATAAAATATTAAAATAAAATAACTTTTAAAATGAAACTTTTAAAAAAACAAATTCAAGAACATTATCAAATTATTCTGGACAGTATTGCGGATGGGGTTCTTACTGTTAATTTAGATTTGCGCATTACATCATTTAACAAAGGGTCAGAGGAAATCACAGGGATACCGAGGGAAGAGGCAATCGGACGTCCGTGCTTTGAAATTCTAAAAGCCAGTTGCTGCGAAACGCAATGTCTTATTCAGAAGACCATCAAAAGGAAAAGACCTATTATAAGCAGGCCCGTCTATATTCTTCGTGCTGACAAGAAACGTATTCTCATCAGTGTAACAACAGCTCTGTTGAAAGATTCACAAGGCAAAATTATCGGAGGAGTTGAGACTTTCAAAGATCTGACAGCAGTCAACAACCTCAGGAAAGCGCTTCGCAAACAGCACTCTTTTGATGATATCATAAGTAAAAGTGAAAAAATGCTCAGACTCTTTTCGATTCTGCCACAAATAGCCGAAAGTAACAGTACAGTATTGATTACGGGAGCAAGCGGTACAGGAAAAGAGCTTTTTGCCAGGGCAATTCATAATAATAGTCTCAAAAAAAAAGGGCCTTTTATAGCAATTAATTGTGGTGCCTTGCCCGACACCCTTTGTGAAGCAGAGCTCTTCGGATACAAGGCTGGAGCATTTACTGATGCTAAAAAAGACAAACCCGGGCGATTCGCTTTGGCTCAGGATGGAACAATTTTTTTAGATGAAATCGGAGACATTTCAAAGGCCGTGCAGATACGCCTTCTCCGTGTTCTGGAGAATAAGGTCTATGAACCTTTAGGGTCCACCAAAACGATCAAAACAAATGCCAGAGTGATTACTGCAACTCATCAAAACTTGGAAAAACTGCTTAAGGAAGGTAAATTCAGAGAAGACCTGTACTTTCGCATTGATATCATAAAGTTGTCACTACCACCTCTTCTAGATAGGAAAGAAGATATTCCCCTTCTGGTGGATCATTTTGTAGACCGGTTTAACCTTTTAACAGGAAAAAAAATCGTAGGCTTATCCCAAAATGCTTTAGCAGCCCTGATGTTCTATGATTGGCCGGGAAATGTACGCGAACTTGAAAATGCTATAGAACACGCCTTTGTACTTTGCAGAAATGATCTGATTCGCCTGCACAGTTTACCTGACCGTATTGTACCAAAAAATGATGACATGCTTATCTCAAAGGGATTGAGCCTTAGAGAAATTGAAAAATACTCAATCCAGCAGGCTCTTCAAAGAAACCAATGGAAAAGAATGGCAACGGCTCGTGAACTTGGTATCGATAAAAACACCTTGCGCCGTAAAATTAACCGGCTTGGAATTTCTGTACTCCGTTAGCTTTTTGCAACAGCAATAATTTTTCTGTTCAGGCCGGGCTAAAGCAAAATTGTTAAACAATCCCTTTGGGCATGGGCGGCACTTTTTCTCCGGCAAGCACATAGCCTCCGTCAAGCCTTAAAACACTTCCGGTCATATAGGAAGCGTCTTTAATAATATACAAACAGGCGTTAACCACATCTTCTATGGTTCCTGTTCGATTCAACAGGATGTGATCGATCAAAGACTGTTTTTCATCTTCTGTGAGGACTTGACTCCACCCCCGTGTATCTTTGGCGTGCCGGCTATCAAAAATACCCAGCATAATTTCATTCACCCGGATATGGGGTGCGCCCAGACGGGCCCAGGTTTCCGTGAGACTTGAAATACCCCGATTGGCAGCGGCATATCCGTCATTAAAGACGAGTGCGGCAGGGCCTGATCGCCCGACAATACTTGCGATGGAAGATATATTGATAACCACAGCCTCCTTGGCTTTTTTCAGCAGGGGAAAGACAGAAGTAAACACCCACCGCTTGGCCTTAAGCGTGGTTTCAATTTCAAGATCCCATTGATCTTCACCATATTCACCATGAACCGTGGGCCAGCCGCCACGCTCAATATTATTAATCAGAATATCCAGATGGCCATATTTTTCTTCAATCCGCAAAGCAAGCTGCTCAATATCTTTAATATTGCGCAAATCAGCTGTAATAATCAGATGTTCGACTTGGGATGATGAAAAATCTTTTTCCATACGATCAAACGCATCTTCCCAATCATGACGGGTTAAGACAAGCTTTGCACCTTCTTTGGCAAGTGCCAGGCCAATCCCTTTCCCTATCCCTTTCACTGCCCCCAGTACCAAGGCTGTTTTCCCTTTAATCTGCATGGGATTCACTCTCCAAATGTGGCTTTTATGCCAAACAACATAAATTTTACCCAGTCAATACCAAAATTCAACAATGCTTCATCATCTGTTTTGATTTTCTTTAAGAGATTTTCCGAAAGGTGAAATCCCTTTAAGAAATCTTTTTCAATAATCTGACTACGGAACTCATCCAGATCATATAAGGCCAGGTAAAACTTATCAGATTGCGCCCCTTCAAGCTTGCCGGGCAGAATCTGGTTTTTAAGGCTGATCAATTCCATGAGTCGGTCATTTCCTTTGTTATGCCTGTCCACATCCTGACCCTTCAGCCATTCTTTTACCGTCTGCCCGGTCTTTTTGCCGAACCCTTTACAATGCGGTTCTTCAATCAGGGCAAAATATTGGGTAATTTCCCCTGTTTCCCTTGATCTTGCAATGGCACGGGCCAGAGGATACATCCGGCAGGAACCGGGCCTGTCCTCATAAACGGAACATCCTCTGGAAGTGACAAAGGGACACTCATATCCCCTATCCGGGTTGGGCTTAAATTCAATAACCGGCAAACCGGAGCCAGGCCCGTAATGCAGAGAAGTATAGGTCTTTAAAAAAATCTGTGAGGATATTCCAAGATTATTTTTCAATCGCAGAACATCATAGGGCGTCAGTGCCTGATTCAGGTCCCGGCAACAATCATTAAAACATTCATTTTGAGAATTGCAGTTAAAATTCATCAAATTTTCAAGCCTGATTGGTATCATGTCTTCTGTCATTTATTTCCCTTTTTATCCATTCAAACATTCATTTTTATATGGCAATAGATTATCAGTAATTTTTTTATATTTCCAGTCTCTTTTTGTTTTAAGATGAATGCTATATATTGTATTTTATTCCATTAAAATTTCATACATATTGTTATTTAATCGGACAAAAAAAACGATTAAATAACAAGGCCAATCTTTTTTGAAAAATTCTTGACAAAAAGAGTTAGAGAGTGCTATTTCGATAACATTTATGTAGCGCTTGGATTGATATTAAAACTGACTTAAGAATTACCAGGCTGAACAGTAACGGTTACAGCCTGTTTTGTTGGAATAAAAATAGTAGCACAACGGTATTGTGCAATTTGATTAACTTAACTTATGGAGGTATTTTAAATGCCATCTTTTGTAATTGCAGAAAAATGTGACGGTTGCAAGGGCGGGGACAAAACAGCATGTATGTATATTTGTCCCAATGACTTGATGGTTCTTGAACCTAATGAAATGAAAGCATACAACCAGGAACCGGATGCCTGCTGGGAATGCTTTTCTTGCGTTAAAATCTGCCCATCACAGGCCATTGAAGTCAGGGGATATTCTGACTTTGTTCCCATGGGAAGTTCGGTTGTTCCCATGTTGGGTACTGAGGACATTATGTGGACATGTAAGTTCAGAAACGGTGTTGTCAAACGCTTTAAGTTCCCCATCAGAACAACTCCTGAAGGCGAGGCGAATGCATATCTTGACCTTAAAGGTAAAGACCTTGACAGTGCCCTTCTTTCCACGGAAGAAGCTGACGGCTATGTATTCCCGGTTCCCACGGAACTTGTATAGTCTATTACTGTCATCCATGTAATTTGATACTTTATTTATAATTTTGGAGGTATATAATGGCATTACCTAACAAACCTGTTGGAGAACTTAAAGCAGTAAGAGACCCAGAGGTTGATAAAAGAGACGTTGATGTTCTGATCGTTGGTGGCGGTATGGCTGCCTGTGGAACAGCATTTGAAATTAAAAAATGGGCAAGTGACGACACAAAAATTCTTCTTTGTGACAAAGCTGCCATGGAAAGATCAGGGGCTGTAGCCCAGGGTCTTTCTGCTATCAATACTTATATTGGCGAAAACAAAATCGAAGATTATGTCCGTATGGTCAGAAACGACCTGATGGGTATCGTTCGTGAAGACCTTATCTTCGACCTTGGACGTCATGTTGATGATTCTGTCCATCTGTTTGAAGAGTGGGGACTTCCCATGTGGAAAAAAAGTGAAGAGGGAAAAACCCTTGACGGCAAAAAAGGCCAGAAAATGGGAACCCTCAAGGGCGGCGCTAATCCCGTTCGTACCGGTAAATGGCAGATCATGATCAATGGTGAATCTTACAAGAGAATCGTTGCCGAAGCCGGCAAACTGGCTCTTGGTGAGGACAATATCCTTGAAAGATGTTTTATTGTTGAATTGCTGAACGACAAAGATGATCCTAAAAAAATTGCCGGAGCAGTTGGTTTCGATTTAAGAGAAAACAAAGTTTATATCATCAACGCAAAAGTTATCATGGTAGCCTGTGGTGGCGCGGTTAATATTTATCAGCCCCGTTCCGTTGGTGAAGGAAAAGGCCGTTGCTGGTATCCGGTATGGAATGCAGGTTCCACTTATACAATGGCTGTTAGAGCAGGTGCTGAACTTTCCATGATGGAAAACCGTTTCACCCCGGCTCGTTTTAAAGATGGTTATGGCCCTGTTGGTGCATGGTTCCTTCTTTTTAAAGCTCAGACTTTGAATGGTCTTGGTGAAGCATTTGCTGCTTCTGACGAAGCAAAAGCAGAGCTTGAAAAATATGCGCCTTATGGAACAGCTGCGGTTACACCGACTTGCCTGAGAAACCATCTCATGATGAAAGAGTACAAAGAAGGCCGCGGTCCCATCATCATGAAAACAACGGATGCCCTTGCAAAACTGGGTGAAACCATGAGCAAAAAAGAACTCAAACACCTTGAGTCTGAAGCCTGGGAAGATTTTCTTGACATGACTTGCGGTCAGGCCAATCTCTGGTGTGCAACCAATACTGAACCTGAGAAAAAAGACTCAGAAGTCATGCCGACGGAACCGTATCTTTTGGGTTCTCATTCAGGCTGCTGCGGCATCTGGTGTTCAGGTCCGGAAGAAGACTGGGTCCCTGCTGACTACAAATGGGGATATAACAGAATGACCACTATTAAGGGTCTGTTCACAGCTGGCGATGGTGTAGGTTGTTCCGGTCATAAATTCTCCTCCGGTTCCCATGCTGAAGGTCGTATTGTGGCTAAATCAATGATTAAATACTTAAAAGACAACCCAGGTGCAAACAGCTTCAAAGAAACTGACGAAGAACTGGTTGATATGGTTTACAAACCCGTCAGAACTTATCTTGACAATTGTGACTATTCAACAGATGAAACAGTTAACCCGCATTACTGCAAACCTGCCGGCATGGCCATGCGTCTGATGAAAATGACCAATGAGTATGGTGGGGGAACAGCGACGTATTACATGACATCTGGCAAATCTCTTGAAATCCTCATGGAGCTGTTCGAATATTTCCGTGAAGACCTTGAAAAGATCGCTGCCGGTGACTTGCATGAACTTTTGAGAGCATGGGAAATCAACCATCGTCTCTACACCGTTCAGGCGCATACCCGTCATATCCAGTTCCGTGAAGAATCAAGATACCCTGGTTTCTATTACAGAGGTGACTTCATGGGTCAGAATGATGATGAATGGTTCTGCTTTACAAACTCAACTTATAACAAAGAAACAAATGAGTGGAGTTTGAAAAAAGTTCCTTATATTAAGATTATTTCCGATTAGTGTTAAAGATAAATCTTAACATACGGTCTTAGAACAATAACCTCCAGGTGCTGGCTCGCTATAGTACCTGGAGGTTTTTTAAGATTATGAAGGTTTGGTTTTCTTCCTGTCTCCTCTTTTGTAAGTGACAAAACTTGAATTTTATTTTTGCATTTACAAAACAGGAGAGAGGATACCAAAAACAACTTTTAAAACCTTAAAATAAAAATAATTAAGATTTTGGTATAAATATAATAATTTACCCAAAAGAATATAACCTAAATGCACGGAGGGACAGCATGACAACAGATAATTTGGCCCCGAAAAGTTCCAGCTTAATGGTGGTTGGTGGTGGCATCAGCGGCCTTACGACTGCCCTGGAAGCTGCCGAAGTGGGGTATGAGGTCTTCCTTGTGGAAAAGGAAGCATCCCTTGGCGGAAGAGTATCCCAGTTAAAACACTACTTCCCCAAACTTTGCCCGCCCACTTGCGGACTTGAAATTAACTACAGAAGACTCAAAGACAACAAAAACATTAAAGTATTCACCCTGTCAGAAGTACAGAATGTATCCGGATCTGCCGGTGACTACACTGTCACTGTAAAAACAGCCCCACGATATGTAAATGAAAATTGCACTGCCTGCGGCGACTGCGCAAAAGTTTGTGACACTGAAATCTCTAATGATTTTAATTTTGGCATGGACCGCAGAAAAGCGGCTTATCTCCCCCATAACATGGCATTTCCCATGCGGTACGTTATGGATCCTGCCATGAGTACAGATGACCGTGACAAAGTCAAAGAGGCCTGTAAATATGAGGCGGTTGATTTTGACATGGAAGAAAAAACGTTTGATCTTAAAGTGGGTGCGGTTGTCTGGAATACCGGATGGGCTCCTTATGATGCCACAAAAATTGACAATCTTGGATTTGGCAGATACCAGAATATCGTGACCAATATGATGCTGGAAAGAATGGCCTCTCAAAATGGCCCCACCGCAGGTAAAATTGTTCGCCCGTCTGATGACAAAGCGCCTGAAACCATAGCATTTGCACAATGCGCGGGCTCCAGAGACGAAAATCACCTGCCATACTGCTCTTATATCTGCTGCATGGCATCCTTGAAACATACAACATATCTTCGAGCACAATACCCTGATGCTAAGATCTATATCTATTATATTGATCTTAGAACACCGGGCCTGAAATATGAAAGATTCTATGCGAATCTTAAAAAAGATGAAAATATCTTCTTTGTAAAAGGAAAAGTTGCCGAAGTCAGTGAAGAGTCGGGGACAGGTAATATCAACCTGGTGGCTGAAGACACCATCTCCGGTGAAAAAGTCAGACAGACCGTGGATATGCTTGTGCTTGCAACCGGTATGCAGCCAACTGCTGCTATTGACAAACCCAATGCTGACCTGAGTTATAACCCTGACGGTTTTATTGTAAACGACTTCAAGAAAGGCGGAATGTTTGCGGCGGGCTGTGCCAACAAGCCTGCTGATGTTGTAACATCCAACCAGAGTGCCACAGGTATGGCACTCAAAGCCATTCAGACCCTTGTAAGGAGGTAGAGGAAAATCATGGATAAAAAATACGGAGTATATATCTGCACAGGCTGTGGAATCGGTGATACCCTCGACATGGAAGCTCTGGTCGATGTTCCTGATGAAGAGGGTGTTAATTGTACCACTCACCCGTTTCTCTGCGGCAAAGAAGGTGTAGCGTTAATTCAAAAAGATATTGATGATGGAAAAGTGAACGCCATGGTCATTGGTGCCTGCTCAAGGCGTGTTAACTTTGACGTGTTCAATTTTGATGGATGTATCGTTGAAAGAACTAACTTGAGAGAAGGTGTTGTATGGCCACACTCAAGAGAAACTTATCCCAAGCTTGAAGAAGATCAAAAAGATGATGAAGAACATTTTGATCCTGTTCAGATGAAAGCTGAAGATTACATCAAAATGGGCATGATCAGAATTCAAAAAGTCAACTTACCCGAACCCTATAAAACTGAATCTTTTTCCAAAAAAATTCTGGTTTTGGGTGGCGGTGTAACCGGTATGTCAGCCGCTCTTGACGCTGCAAAAGCTGGGTACGACGTCACTATTGTTGAAAAAACAGATAGCCTGGGGGGGTATGCTGCCAAACTGAGAAGCCAAATGCCGGTTAGAGAGCCCTTTGAAGAATTACAAGTACCGATTGTCAATGATTTGATTACAGAAGTTAATAAATTCTCAAATATCATGGTTAAAACTTCCACTGAAGTCGCCCGTATTGCCGGGCAACCCGGTGAATTTACCGTAACATTCAAAAAACCAGGTGAAAAAATTTCCTTTGACGTTCCCTTCCCTTTACCGGAAGAAATGCTGGTAGATGAGAACGGAAAAGAACTGAACGTAGAAGATGCCCACACCAAATACCTTGAATATAACGAAGGTAAAAACGATATCCTTCAGATTGACCCTGACGGAAAGCTCTATGGAGCAGTTGTGCTGGCTGCGGGTTGGCGGCCTGACGTTCTTGAAGGTGAAGCATATGCACACCTTGGTATTGATCTTCCCGATGTGGTCACCAATGACGAGTTTGAAAAAATTGCAGCCAAGGGGAAAATTATCAGGCCATCTGATGGCAATGAAGCCAAAAACGTTGTATTCATCCAGTCTCCGGGAAAAGATGAAGATGATGCGGACTTTGAATACTGTGGTTCCGTTACCAGCCAGGTCGCCTTGAAACAGGCCAGATACGTCAGGGAAGATTACTCTGACGGTAAGGCATATATCATTTACCAACATATGAGAACTCCTGGACTTCAGGAATATTTTTACAAAAGTATGCAGCAGGAAGACGGCGTTTTCATGACCAAGGGGGCTGTGACAGAAGTTGTCCAGCAGGGTAATGGACTTGCGATTACTGCTATCAATACACTTCTGGGAAAAAATCTTGCCATTAAAGCCGACATGGTTGTTATAGCGGGTGGTATGGTTCCTGTGACCAAAGATGATCCGATTATCAACCTTGCATACCGGCAGGGCCCTGGATTCAGAGATAATGATATTTTTGGTCAATATGCAGATTCCAACTATATCTGCTTCCCTTATGAAACCCAGAGAACCGGTATTTATGCTGCCGGTGCCATCCGGCGCGCCATGACCATTGAAGAATCCATGGAAGATGCAACAGGGGCTGCTTTGAAAGCCATCCAGTGCATTGAGAGTGCTAACCGCGGTATGGCGGTTCACCCGAGATCAGGTGATATGACGTATCCGGATTTCTTCTTCCAAAGATGTACTCAGTGTAAACGCTGTACAGTAGAATGTCCTTTCGGCGCCCTTGATGATGATGAAAAAGGGACACCCAAAGCAAATCCGACACGATGTCGAAGATGTGGAACGTGTATGGGTGCCTGTCCTGAAAGAATCATCTCTTTTGCCGACTATACCATTGATTCTATTGGTTCCCAGGTTAAAGCTATCGGCGTTCCATCGGAAGATGATTATGATGAACCACCTCTCAGGTTCTTGGCATTAATCTGTGAAAATGATGCCTTCCCAGCCCTTGATATGGTGGGCATGAACAGAATGGATTATTCTCCCAATGTTCGCTTCATCCCAATAAGATGCCTGGGTTCAATGAACACTATCTGGATTAAAGATGCACTTGCCCAGGGTATGGACGGTGTTATTCTCATTGGCTGTAAACATGGGGATGATTATCAATGCCACTTTATTAAAGGCTCTGAACTTGCAGAAATTCGTGTAAAGAAAATCGGGGATGCGCTTTCAAGTCTTGCACTTGAAGAAGAACGTGTGGCCTTTGTTGAAGTTGCCATTGATGAATATGACAAACTTCCAGGAATCATCAACGCCTTTGTTGAAGAAGTTGAAGCTCTTGGCCCAAACCCATTCAAAGGATTCTAATCAAAGGCTATTGAATACAATAGCTTAGGAGGTATATACGTATGACTGAAAAATATCTTGCTCAACCGGATCTTGACTTTATTGCGCAAGTAAAAAGCCTTGGCGGAGAAACACTGAAAAAATGCTACCAGTGTGCCACTTGTTCGGTTGCATGCCCTATTGCGCCTGAAGACAGTCCTTTCCCAAGAAAAGAAATGATTGCGGCTTCCTGGGGTCTTAAAGACAAGCTGATCTGCAGTGGCGATATCTGGCTGTGTCATGAATGCGGTGATTGTTCAGATCTTTGCCCGAGAGGTGCAGCACCAGGGGATGTCCTTTCTGCTATCAGATCTGTGGCCATTACCGAATATGCCAGGCCCAAAGCATTGGCAAACGCGGTCAATGACCCCAAAAAACTGCCGTTACTGCTTGGCATACCCGCCATATGGTTTGCGTTCCTGGCATTTATTACCATGACTGCCGGGGAAACCATGACCAAAATTTTTGAATACATCCCGTTCTTTGACTGGGCACCTGTCCATGAAGGTGAACATATGATTGCACAGGCAGATTTCTTCTCGACCTGGTTCGTGGATCTAACTTTTGTGCCGACTGCAACCATCGTCGCCATCATCTTTTTTCTCGGTCTTAAAAACTTCTTGAAGGATATCCATGAAAATGCGGTACTTGAGGGAAAAACAGATAAGACCACATTGGATTATAAAGCGCTTTTTCAAGCGCTTATCAGGATTATCCCGACGATTCTTAAACATGACAAATTCAATGAATGTGAAGCCAATAAAGACAGAGCAACCCCGCATATGATGGTCCTCTATTCATTTATCGGGCTTTTTATTGTGACCAGTATTGGATTTATTTTATTATATGTTTTCCAGAATCACGGTCCCTATTCACAATTAACTCCCATGAAATGGCTGGCCAATATTTCAGGCGTTGCACTGGTGATCGGCAGTGGGCTGATGATCAAAAACAGGCTGGATAAAAAAGAAGATCAGAAGACATACTATAAAGACTGGTTTATCCTTGGTGTTGTTTTTATGCTGGGTCTTACCGGCATGCTCACTGAAATGACACGCCTTGCCCATATGGAATATATTACTTATTTCCTTTACTACCTGCATCTGATTGCCATTTTTGAATTGTTTGCATTTCTGCCGTTTTCAAAAATGGCTCATCTTGTTTACAGACTTACAGCAATGACTTATGCAGAGTACGGTAATAGAAAATAACTAAAAAAATATAACACCCTTACCCAAAAACCAAGGCAGCGATTCATTCCTGCCTTGGTTTTTTTAATTCTCGATACCTCTTCTTGCCAATATTCCCAGTGATTTATAATAGTGCTTTATTTCCTTCATTTCGGTCACCAGATCCGCATGATGCATTAAATTCTGCGTTGCCTTCCGACCTGTTAATATCAGTTCACTGTTTTCCGGCTTTGATTGCATCACATGGATCACCTGCGGCTCTGAAATCAGACCAAACCATATGGCAACACAAATTTCATCCATGATCAATATATCATAACGTCCCTTTTTCATTATCGATTCAAACTCTTTAAGACCTTTATGCGCCTGATCAATATGCAGAGCGGTAATCTCTTCTTTTCTGAAACATCCCGGATCACCAAATTGTTTGATAGTAATATTGGGAATTAACGCCAGGCTTGTCAGCTCTCCATAAGGCTGCCCTTTCATAAATTGACCGATATATACTGAAAATCCGTGGCCGGATGCACGTAATGCAAGGCCAAGAGCAGCAGTTGTTTTACCTTTTCCGTCTCCGGTGTATATGTGGATATATCCTTTTTCCATGAATTATAATCCAGTATTATTAAACTTATTTTATAAAAACTAAACAAACTATTGCGTATTATAAAAATTAATATAATATAAAATTGTTATAAGTAAAACTAAAAAAATTAGGAGATCGATAAATTTGAACAAGATTGCTGTACTCCCAGGGGATGGGATCGGACCCGAGGTGATGGAACAGGCGGTTAAAATTCTTAAAAAGGCTACAGTCCTTTATGAATTTGACCTTGAATATGAATTTGCAGACATTGGGGGTGTTGCCATTGACAACCATGGAAAAGCATTGCCGGATTCAACGTTAACCTTATGTGAAAAAAGTGATGCGATTTTATTTGGCTCAGTCGGCGGTCCTAAATGGGAACACCTGCCACCTGCTGAACAGCCTGAAAGAGGGGCTTTATTGCCCATAAGAAAACATTTTGGCTTATATTGTAATCTTAGGCCCGCAAAGGTTTTTCCCACTTTGACATCTGCCTCACCCTTAAAACCTGAAATTGTTAAAAACGGCTTTGATATTCTCTGCGTAAGAGAACTGACAGGCGGCATCTATTTTGGGGAACCAAAAGGAAGACAGGGAGAAGGCCCTGATGAAAAAGCCTATGATACAATGATCTATACCCGATTTGAAATCGAACGAATTGCACGGATGGCCTTCGAAGCAGCCCGGAAAAGAAACCATCTCGTAACATCTGTCGATAAAGCCAATGTTCTAACTTCCATGGTGCTGTGGAGAGAAACGGTTATTGAGATTGCAAAAGAATTTCCCGATGTCACCTTAAATCACATTTATGTCGATAATGCCACCATGCAGCTTGTCAGAGATCCTCATCAATTTGATGTGCTTCTCTGTGGCAATATGTTCGGGGATATTATTTCTGATGAATGTGCCATGATCACCGGCTCCATGGGTCTTTTGGCTTCCGCCAGTCTGAATGAGAAAAAATTTGGTCTTTACGAACCTGCAGGAGGCTCTGCACCGGATATTGCCGGAAAAGGCATCGCCAACCCCATTGCCCAGATTCTGTCCGGTGCAATGATGTTAAGACATACCTTTGGACTCTCAGACGTTGCCAATGCTATTGAACAAGCCATTTCCAATGTTCTTGAAAAAGGAATTTTTACAGCTGATCTGACTGATGAAAAAAATAAACCTGTAGATACAAAAACCATGGGGAATGCTATCGTAAAAGAACTTGAAAATATGAAGAATTAGCCGTTTCTATTCTAAATAAAAAGGGAATTTCAGCTTTCACTAAAATTCCCTTTTTGATATTTGTGGCGGGAGTGACGAGACTCGAACTCGCGACCTCTTGCGTGACAGGCAAGCGTTCTAACCAAACTGAACTACACCCCCGTAGTTCTTTATTTTCTGGTGGGCGA
>Ga0190329_1000287_pt1 | contig 15196 bp, 10 predicted proteins | sample 48720423_MG_FD_161655 | JGI IMG/M metagenome (GOLD analysis project Ga0190329, IMG submission 161655) | Hydrothermal vent sediment bacterial communities from Southern Trench, Guaymas Basin, Mexico - 4872-04-2-3_MG | ecosystem: Environmental > Aquatic > Marine > Hydrothermal vents > Sediment ... | reverse complement strand
CCCAATCCAAGGAATCCCAATGTTCCCATGGCAAAAATGGCATATCCCACCCGCAGCATGGCATCAATGATAATCGGTCCCCGGGTATTGGGCAGAATCTCGACAAACATGATAAACCATGCGCTTTCTCCCCTTGTTTCAGCGGCACGGATATATTCCCTTGTTTTGATATCCAGGGTCAGACTCCGGACAAGGCGGGCAATGCCCGGCACACCGACAATGGCAATAGCAATCACCACATTAATGGCCGAGGCCCCGATGGTCGCCACAATAATCAGGTAAAGAAGAATCACTGGTATGGCCATCATGGCATCTAAAAGACGCATGACAATCTCATCGATCCACCCGCCCTTGTATCCACCGATCAACCCCAGAGTCGCCCCGATAAAAAGGGAAACCACAACTCCCCATATAGCTGTACCACCGGGAAGCGAAAAATTATGGGTAATCGGCAGCACGATCAACACGACACGAGCGCCGTATATTAATCTTGACCAAAGATCCCGGCCCAATTCATCCGTTCCTAGAATATGCTCGGCAGAAGGCCCTTGGTTAGGGGCTTTCCAATCCTGTTCATAGGGGGTGTAGTCTGTCAGATAAGGCGCGAACACGGCCACGGTTACCCAGAAAATGACAATGACAAGTCCAACCATGGCGGTTTTTGAGCTGAACAGAATTGATAAAACTTCTTTTACCCGATTTAATTTTTGCTTCCCGTTATTATTCTCAGTCACTGTTTTGTCAACCATACCGTATCCTCGGGTTTAAAAATGTATAAATAATATCCGCCACAAGCTGGGTTCCCACAGCAAGCGTAACCATGATCATGGCACCCGCTTCCAGGGCATTAAAATCTTTATACAGCGCAGAGTCCAAAAGGTAAGCCCCAAGTCCCGGATACCCGAAAACAACCTCCACAATAACAATCCCGCCCAGAAGCCAGTTGACATGAAGCATGATCACCGTAATGGGGGCAATCAAAGCATTCCTGACCGCATGCTTGAATACCACCTGTTTATACGGCAGACCTTTTAAAAACGCTGTTCTAATATAAGGCGATTTCATCACCTCCACCATGGAAGCCCGTGTGATTCTCAATACATACCCAAGCTCAATCAATGTCAGAGTCAGAACCGGCAGGATCAACATCATGGGTTTTTCCCAGGGAGCAGCATCACCTATTATGGCAGCACCGGGAAGCCAGTCGAGCCACACTGAAAATATCAGGATAAGAAAAATACCTGTGGCAAACTCCGGCACCACGGAAAACATCATGCCGCCGATGGATAAAAACCGATCTTTGAAAGACCCTTCTTTAAGCCCTGCAATCATTCCAAGAAAAAGAGCAAGGGGCATGACAATAACAAAGGCTGTCATGGCAAGTACCACGGAATTTCTCAAACGGATAAAAAGGCTTTTGGAAACGGGGCGTCCGGTCCTGAAAGACACACCGGGATCACCGCGGAGAAACCCTTTTTTTAAAGGAATATACTCTTTGGGCCCACCTGAGGATTTCATCCAGCCTTTACCCATGACAAAGGCCCATACTTCTTTGGTTTCACCCTTAACCCAGCGAACTGCATGGTTCTGATTGTCAAGCCCCCAGAACTCCTGTTTTCCCCCATCAATGGTTTTCCAGCGCTGATTATCTTTAACTTTTTTTCGTGATCCGTCAGGCAGAAGATTAATAGCTATAAGGTCATCTCCATCCACTTTCCAGTACACAAGAGACTGATCTTTTTTGATGGCCCACCATTCGTCAAACCCCTTTTCCGTGGTAATTTTTTTGAGAGGCATATCCAATTTTCGCCTAGCGATCCAGTCATTTCCGGCGACCCAGTACATGTAACGAACAACCATTGGCTTGTCCAGACCATTCTGGATCAAAAAGGACGCTTCCTGTTCAGGAGTGATAAATGCGCCCAGTACATTTTTGGCGATATTGCCCGGAGAAGATTCTGCAATAATAAAAACAGCCATGGAAACAAGGACCATGGTTAATAACAATAATAAAAATCGTCTGAGAATAAAAATAATCATAAAAAATCCTGTTTTATCTTGGTTATTGTCAACCCACACGGCATAGAAGCCTTGCGGGCTGAAAAATTACAGGTTTTTTATTATGCATCCACCCAGACATCATCCAGTTTCAGGTAAAGACTTGGATGCGATTTGATATTTTGGAGTCTTTTGGCAGAAATGGTCCAAACATTGATCCAGAATGCATTGGCAATGGAGCCTCTTTCCTGCTGAATCTTTTCCAGTTTACAGAAAATTTTACGCCGTTTTTCAATATCAAGCGTACCATTGGCCTGGGTCAAAAGTTTGGAAAATTCCGCGTCTGTCCAACGGGTCTCATTCCATGCTGCAGGCTTGCCCTCGGCATCTGCAGTATATGCCAAATTCAATACCATCGTACCTAGGGGACGATGGGCCCAGGTGGTGATCCCGAGATCAACCTCAGTCCATTTTTCCCAGTACTGGCTGTTGGGCATGGTCTGGATGTTGATTCTGAATCCTGCAGGTTTGGCATCCTCTTTAAGGATCTCAGCGTAGCGGACAATTTCCTGCCAACCGCTTCCCACCGCCAGATTCACGTCAATGCCATTGGGGTAGCCTGCTTCAGCCAGCAGGTTTTTGGCCCGGGCAGGATCATATTTTGGCGTATCAATGGGACAGTATTCAGGATGTTTGGGACTGACATGCATATCCTGACCCAAAAGCCCCTGGCCAAAATAGGCCAGTCCCAGAATTTTTTCCCTGTTCTGACACAGTTTCAAGGCCTGGCGAACCCGATTATCAGACCAGGGTTTCATGTCTGATCGCATGCGCAGGATGCGGGTTTGGTTGGTCGTAGAAGGATAAATATTGACCCGACTGTCTTTTTTCAGAGCAAGATAAGCTTCAGAACCTCCAATATCTGAAAAATCGATCATGTCAATATCTCCGGATTTGATGGCAGCAATCATAGCGGACATTTCAGTGCCCATGTCCAGAAATTGGATTTCATCCAGGTATGGCAGAGCATTTCCGGCAGTGTCTTTTTTCCAGTATCCCTCTCTGCGTTTCAATATGCATCGTTCCCCTTCAACATATTCTTCTAAAAGATAGGGCCCGGTACCATGAGGCGCTTTGATCAAGTCACCTTCAAAGGTCTTATGGTTCAGGAGCATTGCCGGATAATGGAACAGGTGTTCCGGCACCGCAATTTCCGCAGTCTTCAGATGAAGTTTGACCTGGTGGGCATTTACCTTTTCTATGCCACTGGTATCGATATATCCGCCAATCATTCCTTTCATGGATGAACCGACTTTATCATCCAGCCACTGGCTGAATGTAAAAATAACGTCGTCTGCGGTAAAGTCATCACCATTATTAAATTTGATCCCCTTTCTTAAATTCAGGGTCCAGGTTTTTAAATCCTCACTTGCCTCCCAGTTTTTCAACAGGTAGGGGTGGGTAACATTGTTTCCATCGGTATAGGTCAGATATTCAACCACCTGGCGAAGCTGATTGGTTCCTGAAATCCATGAAAACTGAGCCGGATGCGTTACCTTTTGAACCGGTGAGGCAATTTTGATGATACCGCCTTTTTTCACCTTGCCTGCAAAGGCTTTGGCCGTCCATGACAGACCAGCCATCTGGGTAGCTGTGAAGGCAGAAACCCCTAACAAGGTTGAATAACGGATAAATTCCCTTCGGGACAGTTTTCCTTTTTCCATGTCCTTTTTTAGACCTTTTACTGCTGGATGAATTTTAGCACTCATGTTTTCCTCCCCTTCCCATTAAATTTAGTTGGCTTAAAAATTATATCCTACGTTCATCTCTCCTTATCCAATAACTGAAAAACTGGAATCTTTGTTGATTTCACGATTCCGGCTGAAGAAACCAATGTTCAGTATATAATTAATGTATTTCATCCTATACTGCAAGGGATTGATGTCATGATCATTCCCATTTTCACAATACTGGATGAGCTCGCTCATAAAAGAACCCACTGGAGGTGCATTCTTGTACTGATTGCCGCTGGTGCCAATAGCCAGGTAAAATCCGGGCAGATCTGATTTATCATAAATGGGATACCAGTCGTCAGATACGTCATACAAATCCACAAGCCCCTGGTCTTTGCCGGGAATGGGGAGGTCCGGAATCCGCATGGCCTCCCGCATGGCCTGGGTTTTGAGCTGGTCTGTAAAATTTTCATTATAATCATCCGGATCTACATAGTCCAAGGGATCGCACTTTGGCTCTTCACTGCCGATAAGAACGTGATTTCCGATTTCAGGCCGTGTATAGACCCCGGTATCAGAATCAGAGGTGATAATGCCTGTGTTTTCCCAGTCCACGCCTTCAGGGCTTGGTACATGAGCGACTTCCACCCGCAGGGCCCGGGTTTTGATATTCATCTTGTCTTCAACCCCTGCCATTTGATTAATGAGATAGGAATGAGGACCTGCCACATTGACCACCACAGGCGCTTCGATAATGGTGCCGTCTTTCAAGGCAACCCCAGAGGCTCTTCCGTCTTTTTTCAGAATATCAACGACTTCGGTGTTGAACATAAAATCCGATCCCAGATTCCGGGCGGCCAGTTCAACATTATGAGTGGACAGTTTGGGATCACTTACATAGCCTGATTCAGGCACATACACAGCGCCGTTGATACTTTTCCCAGTGGGTTTTCCAAAATCCGGGTCATCCATAAGTTTCTGAGGATGGAAAGATCTAAGATCCGGTTTGTGCAAATATGTCTTCATCTCTTCCGGAGTCAGCTCCAGGTAGCCAACGCCAAGGGCATCCAGTGAGTCCATCACTGGGGCCAGGTTATTATTGACTTCAGACTTAAAGACCATGGCCCCGGTATTTTTATAATAAGCCATGCCGGCAGGATCAATGGTTTTCAAATATTTTGGCCAGTCCAGCCAGTAATAATACCCTTCCCGGGCAAGAGCTACGCCTTCGGGAGATGAATAATAAAGCCGAATGATGGCACAGGAACCCGCAGTGGACCCAAATCCTGATCCGCCCAGTTTGTCGATACTCAGGGTTTTATAGCCTTTCAGAGCCAATTCATACGCAACGCTGTTGCCGATAATACCGGCACCAACGATGATGGCATCATATTTTTTACTTGTCATTTATTTTTTCCCTCTATCCTTTTTGTTTTTTGGCGAGAATTTCCTTTTCGCCTTCTTTTTTCAATCGGTCCAGTTCCGATAGAATTTTATCGCTCAAAGGTGCTGGTTTATGGGTTTCTGAAATCATCCTGACTTCTTCTTTTACCCTGTCTTCCATTGATGGTTTGCCGGCAGATTTCCAGGCATCAATGGTCTGACGGTTCATCAGTTTGGCATTCCACAACTCTTTTTTAAAATGGTCCATGGTATGCTGCTGCACCAGAAAATGACCGCCGGGTCCCACATCTTCTATGATCTGTCTGGCGATGGTTTCTGAGTTTACTGTAATACCCTCTACAAACCGTTTTGTCATGCCAACCACTTCGTTGCCCATTACCAGCTGTTCAAGGGAACAGGCCATACCGGCAGCCAGATACCCGACATCATGGATCAGGTTTAGGCCGGAAAGGCCCTGGCTCAATATTGAAAAGGCGCTTTCAATGCCAGCCTGGGCATCCAGCATTTTTGAATCCGTTGCACCGGCCAGGCCCCAGGTGGGCAGATTAAAAGACTGTGCCACCTCGGCCTGGGCAGCAAGGGCCAGGTTATTTTCCGGAGCGCCCATTGCCATGAGGGCTGTCTTCATGTCAAGAATACCAACATTACCGCTCATGGCAACCGGACATCCTTTTTTTCGCAGCTGGGCAATGGTGATATGGATGAGTGATTCCGCCGTGATCAGAGTGATAAGTCCTGCCAGTGTAACCGGACCTGTGGCACCTGCCTGAACGGTTGAACCCGGTAACTGGGGCATAAACCGGTCTGCTGCCACAAAAATACGCTCAACAACTTCATCGGGGAAAAAAAGAGGTGCAATAGCTTCAGGATAGGCAATAATAAACGGTTTCTGGCTTAACTTTTCCTGTCCCCCGGCAATCACGGCTGCCATCTCATATACATATTCACAGCCAAGGGCAGTGTACCCTATAAGAACAGATGGTTTTGTGGTATTGGAAACCATGGCTTCAAATTCATGGACTTCTGCTGCATCTCCGGGTACATCCTGAGCAGTTCCCATAGGCATGACAAAATCAATGCCGTCCAGGTAATCTGCCACTTTGGCGCCCAGTTCGATATCCTTGATACTGGTATTACGGATTTCACCGGTAAATGCATCCCGCGTAAAGGGACTGGCAGTGGACGTGCCATAATGACTTTTTTCCCCCTCCACTTCCATTGCCCGCTTGCCGTTTCTGTCATATATGGTCCAGCCATTGGGGGTTGTGACCAGGCATTCTTTAACAATATGCCGTGGAATTTTAATATTGTTGTCCTTAATCCAGGCACCGGCCTGTTTCATCATTTTATGAACTTCTTTGTGCTGGCATTTAAACCCGACTCTTTCAATAATATCAAAAGCAGCCTGTTTTATTTCCCAGATCTGGTCCTCGGTGAATATCTTCATCCCAACGGATCTTGTTTGAATATTTGAAGACTGAATCATTTTTTTTCCTCCAATTTGATGAAATTTGTTTTATAGACCGGTTCAGGGGGGATGCCTTTCTTATCCCACCCCATGGCGGTGTAGTATTCCTGTAACATGGTTTCAAAATTTTTCTGAACTGATTTCGAGTCTTGGTCTCGATTCATAAACATTTGCGGGAGTTTATCCTCAATATTATCCTCTGCATGCCGGATATTAAAAAGCTTCTCAAGAGCGGCTATCCTTTCCCCGGCCTCAAAGAGATCAATATTTGAAATGTTCAGGCCGGTCAGTCCATTAATGAGCCTTACTTCATTTTCAAGATTAAAGGACTTTAAAAGGGACAAAACCGGTACTTTGCAAAGCCCCAGGCTGTCCACTATAATATTGGCAATGACGGCTTTTTTTATCACCTTGCCTTTTGCCATTATGGATTTTATATTAACCGCTTCCTTGGTTCCAAATTCTTTTTTGGCCTCGGTTTCCGTCCAGCTATATTCAAGGGAGGCATACACATTATTATAATCCCCTCCCCGGCTGGATACGGCATACCCAAGAGCCGTTCCCATAATGGCCATCGGGTGGTAGGCAGTCAGTTCCAGCCCCTTGACATGGGCAGCATATTTTGAAGCGCCGTTACCGATGAACTCGGCTGCGTTCTTAACACCAAGAGATAAAATCTTCCCAAGGCCCCTGCCCTCAATCATCTGGTAAATCAACTTTTCCATGGTTGAAGCATTTCCCCAGGAAAGGTCCAGATCTCCGATCAGATGAACAGGTAATAATTTTTTTTCGAAAAGATCCATGGCAAAGGCAATGACACTGGCGGTGGAAGTGGTATCTATCCCAAGACGGCCACACAGATTATCCAGCTTAATAATCTGGTTCAGGTTATCAAGACCGCATTTCGGCCCTAGGTTGATAACCGGTTCAAATTCAGGTCTTGTGAAATTCTCATCGGTATCCATCCCATCAAGTTTAAGATCTGCCTTACACTGGACCGGACATCGAAAGCACCCACTGGATCGGATAATATTTTTATCCAATTGTCTGCCATCAATTTTTTCAATATGCTTGACGCCTATTTCACTATAATTTTTGCTGCCCATGATCCCAAAATCATTTGCCCATTTAACATATCCTGCACCGCCATATCTTGAAAAAAAATCAAACTCTGAAGCTTTTTTTATTTCAGAAACATAGGCTTTGACCGCTTTCTTTTGCAATGACGTAACTGCAAAAAAATGTTTATGAGCGCCTTTGGAAATCACGATGGCTTTAAGATTTTTTGACCCCATGACCGATCCCATCCCGGTCCTGCCAGCAGCATGATCCCGTCCGCTCATTATCGCAGCAAACCGTATCTTGCTTTCACCTCCCTGTCCAATAGCCAGAATTTTTAATTTTTTATTTTTGTGGGAGTGTTGAATCATATCCTGGGTTTCAAAGGCATCATGCCCCCAAAGATGAGAAGCGTCTTCAAAACGGGCACCATTGGAATCAATATAAAGGTAAACAGGTTTTTGTGATTTTCCTGAGATAATAATGGAGGCAATATTACAGGATCGAAGCCAGGCCCCTGCATAACCACCGATATTTGAACTGCCCAATATTCCGGTCAAAGGTGAGAGCGCATTCAGGTGCAGCCTTGCCGAGGTCGGGGCGGATGACCCTGTGAGAAGACCACATGATAACAGAAGTAAGTTCTCAGGAGCCAGAGGATCTATCTTAGAAGGGAGATGATGATAGAGGTACCAGATATTAAATCCACGTCCTCCGATATACTCTAAAGCAGCTTCAGGACCTGCTGAAAGAACACATCGGCCTGAACTTAGATCAACTTTGAGCAGTTGGCCAAATTGTTTTGTCGAACCCATATGCCTGTCTCCATTCATCGCCGGGTTGCCTGTTTCAATGGCATTTTTTATATAAATTTAAATGCCATGACAACCATTTTTTACTTATCTCTATTCTAATTTTTATTTTATATCATATCAATTTAATTGCTATCAATAACTTATCCAACAAATATCACAATTTCTTTTTTAAATATTGTTTAAATGCATATCTAATACATCAAAAAAGAATTTGATATATTTAAAATAAAATTAAAACAATTTATAGCGGCCAATTTGTAACAAAACCCATCAAATTAAACTTTTTTCTTGACAGGTTTTGTTAAATATGAAAGGTTTTGTTAAATTTATTACGATCAGGAGGTAAAAAATGATGATAGAAATTCCAATATGCCCTGAATGCAAAAAGGAATTACCTTTAAATTCAAGTGAGTGTCATCATTGCTCAAAATCTATTGCTGCTGTAAAATTCCGATCCATTTTCAGCTGGGATTGGGTTGACAGAATATTTCTTTTCTTTTCAGTGTTAATTTTTGTTTCATTTTTTATACCATGGTTTCCCGGAAAATTTCTTTCCCAGGAAAATCCTTTGTCTCCGCTTAGCTTGCTCCTACATCTTGTGGACCTGGATGTGGAGTTCCTTCCATCCTATGATATTTTGAGAATGGTTTTAATCATTCCCTTATTTTCTTTTTTTCTTTTTTTAATGACTTATCTGGGGGACAGCCTGAAAATTACTCCTTTCCCCGGTATATTCCTTATCATCTGTATATTTGTGTCCATGTTTACGGTTATTTTTCAAACCCTTTCGGGTGTTTTCCAATGGGGTGCAGCCTTTCTTTTTTCCGGGGGATTTTTATATTATCTACAGCAATGTTACAAAAAAGGAACGCTTGGCAGGATATCTTTTTATTTTTTATTCATCTTTATCCTGACCTCCATTTTTCTATATCTTTTTGATCTTTCAATAAAATTTTATGCCGGGCTTGATCTCATTATACTGGGCGAAACTTGGGGGTTCTTTATGGCCTGGGCAATTTCGTGCCTGCTTATTCTTCTGACAGTTCTGTATCATATGCGCTCGATTGAGGATTTCTGGATGGTAATCTTTGCCCTGGGTTTTTCTGTGATTGCCTATTCAACCCTGATTCATCCATTTTTTGTATCCGGCCCGTTAAAGTTTTTTGCGGATAACCTTCATGAAACTTTTATCCAACTTGCCGCCCATATTCGTATTGTCGGTATTGCCCTGATCATAGCCATTGCAACTGGTGTTCCTGTGGGTATCTATATTACACGCCATCCAGGGACTGCAGGAATTGTTCTTTATATATCAAGTATTCTTATTACCATACCCAGTATTGCCATGTTCGGATTTATGATGCCAATTCTTTCAACCATTGACAATGCATGGGATGCGGTCAGCGGGATCGGGATCGGGGTTGTCCCTGCAGTCGTGGCATTGTCTCTGTATTCCCTGCTTCCGATTGTCCGAAATACTTATATTGCATTAAAAAGTGTGGACCCTGCCACGATTGAAGCAGGCAAAGGGATGGGAATGACAAATTTTCAGCTTCTTATCCAACTACAGCTTCCTTTGTCAGCACCCATCATTATGGCAGGTGTCAGGACAGCAGTGGTTATGGGAATTGCCATTGCTGCCATTGCCGCATACATCGGTGCAGGAGGGTTAGGGCTTTTTGTCAGTGAAGGGCTTCAGATGTCAACCAATAACTCGGTTATTGCAGGTGCCATTGCCATGAGTCTTCTTGCCATTGTGGCGGATATCTTTCTGGCAAAAGCTGAGGACTGGATTACACCGACCGGCCTGAAAATCAAACAGGCAACAGAGTAATAAAGGAAAAAATTATGGGAACCATGTTAAGCCTTCAGAAAGTAACAAAAATATATCCCGGAGCCGGGAATGTCAAGGCTGTAGATGAACTCTCCTTTGATCTGGAGGAAGGTGAGATCTGTACGCTCGTCGGACCTTCAGGATGCGGCAAAACCACTGCAATGAAAATGATCAACCGCTTGATATCCATTACCAGCGGAAAGATCATTATTGACGGCAAGGATATTTCCAGGCTCAACACCATAGAACTTAGAAGAAGCATCGGATATGTGATTCAAAATATCGGCCTGTTTCCCAATATGACCATTGGTGAGAATATTGCCATTATCCCGAAACTTCTAAAATGGGACAGACCAAAGATTGATGAAAAGGTGCAAAGACTTCTTGAAATCGTTAATCTTGACCCTGACGAGTACAAAAATCGGTATCCAAAAGAACTCTCAGGGGGTCAGCAGCAGAGAATCGGGGTTGCCAGGGGAATGGCGGGTGATCCGCCCATTATGCTCATGGATGAACCCTTTGGTGCAATTGATCCCATTAACAGGGAGCATCTCCAGAACGAGTTCTTAAAAATACAGGAAAAGGTCAAAAAAACCATTGTATTTGTTACTCATGATATTGATGAAGCCATAAAAATGGGAGATAAAATTTGTCTACTAAAAGATGGCCACCTGGTCCAGTTCGCATCCCCGGAAGAGATGCTGACCCATCCGAAAAATAATTTTGTTGCTGATTTTGCGGGGGGTGATCGGACACTCAAACGTCTCAACCTGTTTACTCTAAAACGGGCAATGAAGGACAATCCGCCTACCATTCACCAGGATGAAACCATTGAAACCGCCCGTAACATATTTTCAAAAACCGACACCCGGCACCTGATTGCAGTGGATGGGGAAGGTAGGCTTGCAGGGATCATTGATAAGCAGGATATCCCAGATAAAGCAACCCGGGTTAAAGATGCGGTTGCACCGACCAATGCATGGCTGACGGCGCAGTCGAGTCTCAAGGACGGCCTGTCTGAGATTTTTACTCATGATTATGGATTCCTGATTGTGGTGGATGACGCAAAAAAGGTGCTTGGCTGGCTTCACACAGAAGATATCAAAGAAACCTTAAAAGGATAGAATCATGATTTTACGAATTTTGTTTCAATTGCTTAAAAAGCTGATCCCAATCCTTTTAATGATTCTTTTTATTGTATGGCTTTATACTTATTACGGAGCATGGGATTACACAATTAAAAATCTTCCGGAGTTTTTCAGATTGATTCTTGAACACTTTACCCTGGTCATCATCAGCATGTTCTGTGCCGTCCTTGTGGGAGTGACCCTTGGGACCATAATGACACGGAAAAGCATGGAAAAGACGTCTCCGGTCATAATGGCCGTGGTCAATGTCTGGCAGTCGGTTCCTTCGCTTGGTGTGCTTGCCCTGGCTTACGGTTTTCTGCCCCTTATCGGTCTTTCAGGTATTGGTATGGTACCTGCACTGATTGCACTTTTTTTTCATGCAGTGGCACCCATTGTCAGAAATACTTATGCAGGGATTGAATCAGTAAGCAAAGATGTCATCGAGGCAGCCACAGGAATGGGAATGACCAAAAAACAAATCCTGTTTCAGATTGAACTTCCCAATGCCATGCCGGTTATTGCAGGCGGCATCAGAACATCAACCGCTATTATTATCGGAACAGCCCCCCTGGCATTTCTCATTGGCGGCGGCGGACTCGGGTTCTGGATATTTACCGGAATTGCCCTGGTGGACATGGGCATCATGATGGCAGGTGCCGTACCGGTGGCCCTTATTGCCATGCTGTTTGATTATTGTCTGGGTGTTTCTGAAAAATTTCTTGTTTCAAGAGGAGTCCGGACGGATGAAATAGAACTGGCTTAATCGTTAAAAGGCCGGGTATAAATCAATTGATATCCGGCCATATGATGCTGTGTGCATTTTGTCCACGGCAATTAATATTAAATAATATTTTTCTGGAGGTTTTATTATGAAAAAATTGATTCTTTTACTGGTAGCACTTACATTTATTGCGCTTCCTTTGTCGGCTTTTGCAAAAGCCCCTGTAAAAGTAGCATCCAAGGGTTTTACCGAACAGATAATTCTGGGTAAAATTATGGTCAACCTGTTGAAAGACAGGGGAATTCCTGTTGAAGATCGTACCAGCCTTGGTGGGACAAATGTGAATCGTGAAGCCCTGGAACAGGGACAGATTGATGTTTATATGGAATATACCGGAACTGCATGGCTCTCGTTTTTCAAGAAAAAAGAAGTGGTTCGCGATGCAAATCAGCTCTATGCCAAGGTAAAAGCAGAGGATGAAAAAATTGGTCTCACGTGGCTTTCACCTGCAAAATTTAACAATACTTATGCCATTATAATGAAAGCCTCGACTGCTGATCAACTGGGCATCAGTACCCTGTCCCAATGGGCTGCATGGACAAAAAACAATCCCGGAAAAATGAGCGTTTCCACCAATGCAGAGTTTTATTCCAGGGTTGACGGGTTCAAGGGAATGATGGGATATTATGGTCTTGAATTCGGTAAAGATATCCCGGATGCAAAAGTCTTGAAAATGGAAACGCCTCTGGCCAAAAAAGCGGTCAGGGACGGACAGGCTATGTGCGGCATGGCATTTGCCACTGATGGTGAGATCAAAGATTATAACCTGACGGTGCTTGATGATGATAAAAGTTATTTTCCCATCTATAATCCTGCACCGGTTATCAGGGCTGAGGTGCTTAACGCATACCCTGAAATCAAACTTATTTTAAATGCGATCGGATCTTCTCTGGACACCGCCACCATGACAAGACTTAATTACAGAGTCAATGTGAATGGCGAAAAACCGGAAGCTGTGGCTAAAAGCTGGCTTACTGGTGTTGGGCTTATTATCAAAAAACAAAAATAAACCCGTCTCACTTTAAATGCCCGGGGTTAAAATATCTCCCGGGCATTTAAATTTTTTTGCTGTTAGTATTTTACAAGCCCAAAGTATTTTCTGAGTTTTCCCCGGAGTTTTCGAAAGGGATTGGAAAATATTTTCGCATAGCTTTCAATGGTAGTCATGGCTTTTTCAGGCTCAAATATATCCTGAAAAACAAGGTGCTTGTATTTGGTGATCCAGATATAGAAGTCTGTTTCCGTTCGGTGGGGAAACCGGGATAGGATTCCATTCTTCTGAATTAAATCCTTCATGGGTGAATAAATATTATCAAACCAGGATATGGCAGCTTCTTCAATACTGATATCTCTTTTTTCTTTTTTTGTCAGATAAAATCTGTGTCGCTGGATATGTTCCATGAGGATAGGGTACCCCCCCAGAACAGTCAGATGAAGTTGCGGATTTCTTGCTTTTTTCAATCCAGTCTCCTTTAAAAACCGGTGATATGTTTCAAGAATGGCAATTTGCTCTATGTCTGTTTTGTCGTCAAGGGAAAGATCGCAGTTATATTCAAATACGTTTGCCTCAATTGAGACCTTATTTTTTGCTTTTGCCACAGATACCCTGTGGTGGCCGTCTTTAACAAAATAGGCGTTGCACACCTTGTATAGCTCAACAGGCGGGAGATCTTTGCCGGATACGACAGCCGTTTCTATTAGTTTCCATCTATTCCTTAAATTTTCGTCCAAAGGAAGGAAATGCCTGGTAAAATTTCTATAGCGGCCCTGGCTGCCGACGATTGAATCCAGTGGAACAGACTTTAACCCCAAGGCTTTTACATACCAGAGTTCGAGTTTTTCTTTGACATCATCAAAGGGAAGGAGACGTCTGGATTTTTTGAGCAGCAGATCTTTGAGTTCCTGAATAAACGCTTTTGAAATTGCCTTTGAAAAAGCGATATCCGATTTATATTTTGATGTCGCATCTTTATTTATTTTATAATTAAGACGGCTCATTTTTATATATCCGGAATCTAGTATCGGTTGATATTATCAATTATCAAACTGAAAATAATAATAATTATATAAAAAACAAAAGTCAACATGTTTTGATTTTTTTTTAATTAATTAAAAAATTTGATAAGTTTTGTTACATTTTTCTTGACAGGCTATCAGGACCATGTCATTTAAGCGATGAAACAAAATAAAACCCAGACAAAACAATATGGCTTACTTGTCTGGAAAAAACAACTTAGCAAGGAGTTTACCATGAACTTAATGGGCTTACAAGGCGGCCAGTATCGCCCTCTGTCACCAGAACAGATAAAAACAGTACATGAAGCTTCCCTGAAGATCCTTGAAAAAACAGGGATTACCTATGAACATGGGTTGGAAGATACTATTCAATTGCTTGAAGATAACGGTGCTTCCATTGACCGGGATAAAAAAAATATCCGATTTTCAAAGAACCTGATTGCTGAACAGGTGGCAAAAGCACCAGAAGAAGTCATCCTTTGTGGCCAGGACTCAAAAAATGATCTTCATTTGACTGAAAATCGAGTTCATCTGGGGACCGGGGGTGCTGCTATTAAAATTTTAGATCCGGAAACTGGTGATATCAGACCCACTACCCTTAAAGACCTCTGTGATGTATCACGACTTGTGGATCAACTGGATAATATCCATTTCCTGGTAAGACCCTGCATTCCCACAGACATCGATAAGGAAGACTATGATATCAATATGTTTTATGCCTGCCTTTCAGGATCCTCAAAACATGTCATGTCTGGGGTGAATGATACAGAAGGTCTGCACAATGTCATTGAAATGGCATCCATGATTGCCGGAGGGCTGGACAAACTTCAGGAAAGACCCTTTATTTCTGTGATCACTTCTTTTGCCATCAGTCCGCTGAAGCTGTGCACCCAGTCCACCCTCATCATGCAGGAAGCAAACCGCAGACGTATTCCGGTTGCACTTTCATGTGCGCCCA
>Ga0190329_1000282_pt1 | contig 15326 bp, 15 predicted proteins | sample 48720423_MG_FD_161655 | JGI IMG/M metagenome (GOLD analysis project Ga0190329, IMG submission 161655) | Hydrothermal vent sediment bacterial communities from Southern Trench, Guaymas Basin, Mexico - 4872-04-2-3_MG | ecosystem: Environmental > Aquatic > Marine > Hydrothermal vents > Sediment ... | reverse complement strand
TCAGCGCCCGGCAGGCACGAACAAGCTGGGATGCTTTAAATGTTCCATCCGGATTTTTCTTGGGATCAAACCCGATATTGGGCCAGCAAAAATTATCAAGCCCGCCAATATGGCTCAAATTACCACCCACGGCCATCACCCGTCGAACCGCTTCGTCAATGGTACAGGCCATCATATGATAGGCATCTATCTTTGAGTACCAAGGCAAAAGACTTTGTGAAAACGCAAGGCCCTTTGGAGATGTAAGAACAGGCCGTGTCACAGAGGCATCAGACGGGATATTGTGTTTAACTCCCACTAGGGGTTTTATCACAGAACCGCCCTGAACCTCATGATCATACTGCCGGATAATCCATTCTTTGGAAGCTATATTGGGCCGCTCAAGCAGCTTAAGCAATAAGATATTAAAATCAGATGGCGAACTGATCACCGGTTCTGTCAACCCACGAGTTTCAGGGGACAGCCAGGTGGCATCAAATTCCCAGGAGGGAAACCCTTTGTCTAAAAGATCCATGTCCACATAGGCACAGGTTTCATCCTTATATTTGATTATCAGCTTGCCCGTATCCGTATATTCTCCAATCACCGTACTTTCAACTTCATGTTCTGCCGAGAGTTCCATAAATCGGTCCAGATTTTCCGGTTTAACCGCAATGGTCATACGTTCCTGGGACTCTGAAATCCAGATCTCCCACATATCAAGCCCTTCATATTTTAACGGTACTTTGTCCAGCCAGACCACACATCCATTGGAAATCATAGCAGATTCACCAATAGATGAGGACAAGCCCCCACCGCCATTATCCGTAATAAACGGAATTAAGCCTTCATCGCGACAAATGAGGAGAAAATCATGCATTTTTTTCTGGGTATAGGGGTCACCAATCTGGACATGGCCGGCAGGTGTATTTTCAGAATAGCTTTCCGATGATGCAGTCACACCATGAATGCCGTCTTTCCCGACCCGTCCACCGCTCATGATAATCAGTTCGCCGGGAGATGTTTTCTTTTCATGACTGGGTTTGCCCGCAACCTGGTTGGGCATTATTCCCAGAGCTGTAACAAATACAAGGCTCTTGCCCATGTATCCGGGATTGAACAATGTCTGGCCAAAAGTAGTGGGAACACCGCTTTTATTCCCCCCGTCCTTTACCCCTTCTATTACGCCATCAAGAAGACGTCTGGGATGAAGCGGCGGTTTTAACGGGCCATTATAATTGATGTCTCCCACACAATACCCAAAACTGCCCATAAACAATTTGGACCCAAGTCCTGTTCCCATGGGATCACGGTAAACGCCGACTATACCGGTTATCGCGCCGCCATAGGCTTCCATATTAGAAGGAGAATTATGGGTTTCTCCGGTGACCACATAATTATTTTCATCATCAAATCTGCCAACACCTGCATTGTCCCACAATACAGATACCACCCAGTCTTTCTGCTCTTTCAGCTTTAAGGTCGGCTCCTGAATATAGGTTTTAAACAGGCTGTTTTCGATGCACTCTTCATTGCTCAAGGCATCTTTGTACCTGAAAATTCCCTGAAAAGTATTATGATTGCAGTGATCGCTTCTGGCCTGGGAAATGTATTCCAGTTCCAGATCCGTCGGTTCACAAAGACCCACTTTTTTTCTGGATTCCATTACTTTCGAATCCAGAAAATACTCACGAATCACAGGAATATCCCTTGGATTCAATGCCAGATTTCTTTCATCGGAAATTTTTGAAAGCTGTTCATCCGATTCAATATTAATGACTTCAAAACAGGGCGTATGATCAAGAATAACCTTGGCAGGTTTAACATCCGCCCCGATATCCATATTCCATTCATCAATTGAAAAAACCTTAAATTGCTGAATAATACTATTGGATAAAAGTTCGGAAGCCAGTTTTTCCACATCTTCACGGACAAGCGTATCCCCTTTAAGGCAATACCGTTTTGACGTATATATGCCCTCATCAGGCCCAAACTTTTCTCCTAAATGATCTGTAACGGCTTCCATTGCCGTTGCACCGGGATTGTCTTTTACCCCCGGTCTGAATCCGACCCAGAGACACCAGTGAAAGCCAATATTCAGAGGTTTTAAGCTTGAAACCTGGGTCACAGGGTTCGTAAGAATTTGATCTTTTACTACTTTAAGCTGCGATTGCTCAAGATCTGACTCAATGGTCACGATATTGATGCATCGTGCTTCTTGAATCTTAATCCCAAAATAAGAATCTGCCTTTTTTATCAAAGAGGTGCCTTCAGCATCCCTCAACTCTTTTTTAAAAGCAATCTCAATACAAGAAATCATATTATCCACCATTAACCATTCTTATAATGTCATTATAAAAAACAAAAACCATCAAAGCGACCAGCACTGCTGCGCCGAATTGCATCAATTTTTCACGCAATTTATCACTGACAGCTTTGCCTGTAAGTGCTTCAATACTGAAGAATAACAGATGCCCGCCATCTAATACCGGAATTGGAAAAAGATTGATGATACCAAGGTTTACGGAAAGCAATGCGATAAACCAGATAAAATTCATCACTCCCGCTTTTGCCTGTTCACCCGCTATTTGGGCAATCATCAAAGGACCGCCCAGATTGTTTGCCGAGATACTTCCGCTGACCATCTTCCCAACAGAAAGCAGAGTTAACTTTACAAGCCCGTAGGTATCCTGAATAGAACGCCACAGGGCAGCAAAAGGATTAAGGCTTTTGTTAAAAGATTCCCCGGTGCCAACGATACCAATGACATATTTTTCGATTTCTTCACCAAACGGATTTTTGGCAGGCTTTAAAACCGGAGAAAGAACAATCCCTTTAAGTCCTGTGTCACGCTCTACAATAATTTCTAACTGTTCGCCGTTACCCGCACCAATAATCCGGGCGATATCTTCAAATGATTCAATTTTGTTCCGGTTAATTTCTTTGATCACATCCCCGGGTTTTATTCCGGCTGTTAAGGCCGGGGTATCTTCCATGACTTTACCTACAACCGGTTTAGCCAGATAAATTCCTGAAAATTGATACAGACCATAAAAAATGAAAATGGTCAGAAAGAAATTAAACAAAGGACCTGCAGCAACGACAATACTTTTTTGCAACAATGATTTATGGGTAAAAGAAAATTTAACATCTTCCGGGTCGATGATCGTTCCCGGTTCTTCTCCCACCATTTTAACATACCCGCCAAGGGGTATGGCGGACAGACAATACAGAGTACGACCATATTTCTTTTTTAAAATTTTCGGTCCAAATCCGAGGGAGAACACTTCAACTCCCACTCCACATAATCTTGCCGCAATAAAGTGTCCAAATTCATGGATAAAAACAAGAACACCAATAACAATTATGAATGCAATAGCAGAATGCCCCATAAAACCTCACTTATATGTCACTTTTATATTTGGGATTGCACTTTATCACGTGCCCAACAATCCGCTTCAATAATACCTGAAAGATCGGGATTGTCAATCCGTGTATGAAGCTCCATTGTTCTGGAAATAAGTTTAAAAATATCTAAAAAATTGATGCGTTTTTCAAGGAAAGCATTAACTGCCACCTCATTGGCGGCATTCATGACAGCCGGCAGTGTGCCTTTTTGCTTACAGGCCTCAACTGCAAATAAGAGGGACGGAAATTTTTGGGTATCCGGTTTTTCAAATGTCAAAGACTGCAACTTTATAAAATCAGGGAAATCCATTTGCAGATCGAGTCGTTCCGATTCTGACAGAGCATAGGAAATGGCCCCTTTCATATCCGGCTGTCCCATTTGTGCCATGATACTGCCATCTTTATACCCGACCATGGAATGCACAATACTCTGGGGATGAATCAGCACCTCAATTTCTTCAGGAGTGATATCAAACAAATGAACCGCTTCAATGATCTCAAGGCCTTTGTTCATCAAAGTAGCTGAATCTATCGTGATTTTATGTCCCATATTCCAGGTAGGGTGATTCAGCGCATCTTTCAAAGTAATATGGTTAAATTCATCAAACGGTCTTTCTCTAAAAGGTCCGCCTGAGGCCGTCAAAAATATTGTTTTTAAATCTTTTTTCCGGTTTCCCTTAAGGCATTGAAAAATTGCACTGTGCTCGCTGTCAACCGGCAGGATGGAAACACCATTTTCCACTGCTTTGGCCATGATTATTTCACCGGCCATGACCAGGGTCTCCTTATTAGCAAGCGCAATCTGTTTTTTTGCTTCAATGGCACAAAGGGCCGGTTTTAGTCCTGCAGTCCCCACCATGGCCAACAGGACTAAATCTGAATCTTTATAAGACGCTGCTTCATTAAACCCCGCTTCTCCAAACAAAATTTCAGGCCGGGTACTTCCCTTTAAGCGTCTGGAGAGTTCCATGGCTTTTTTTTCATCAAACACCGCAACCAGTTCGGGTTTAAATTCATCAATCTGTTTAGAAAAAAGATCTATATTATTAGCGGCAGTCAAGGCCTTTATCTGAAACCGATCAGGGTGCATCCTGACAATTTCCAAAGCACTGGTGCCGATGGAGCCCGTTGACCCTAAAATTGACAAACATTTCATATGACAAACACCAGATAGACATACAAAACAGGAATGGCTAAAAGCAATCCATCTATTCGATCGAGCATCCCCCCGTGTCCCGGAAGAATCCGACCTGAATCTTTAATATTTGATGCCCGTTTCATGGCAGACTCAAACAAATCTCCTATTTGCCCGGCAATGGCAAGAAAAAAAGATGCGGGTATGGCAAGAAATGACAATGACAGATCATTAAAAAAAATCTGACAAAAAATAAATCCGATTGTCACGGAAGCTGTCAGGCCGCCCAACGATCCTTCAATGGTTTTATTGGGACTGATGGTAGGAGAAAGCGCCCTTTTGCCAAAGAATGTACCCATATAAAATGCACCGGTATCATTCGCGAAAACAACAATCAACAGCCAGATAATCCAAAATGTCCCGCCATCAAGTTCTTTAATAAAAACCAGCAGAGATAAAGACACCGGGATATAAACAACCCCCAGAACTTGCTTTGCAATAATGTCAAAGATGGCATGATTTCCGGCAAAGCGGGACAATACAAAAACAGATAAGGCCAAAAGGTTCATGGCAAGAATCAAAAATAAAATTTCCCAGGATCCCAGGCAGGCACTGATGATCAGCGCCATTGAAACGGCATAGGAGATGATCTTAATGGTATTGGAGAGGGATCTTTCATCATTTTTGAAAATAATTCTCAAATATTCCCGAATGGCACATATGGCAACGACTGAAACCAGTATAGCGAGTAATAATGTATTCCCCTTGATGAGAATCCATAAAAATATGGGGGCAAGTACAAGTGCGGTTATCCATCGTTTGATGTGCTGCATGTCACCTTACCGAATCGTCGGTCCCTTTCCTGAAAATTTTTTAAAATTTTAATAAATTCATCCTTGGTAAAATCCGGCCACAAGGTATCAGAAATATAAATTTCAGAATATGCCGCCTGCCATAACAAAAAATTGCTCAATCGATACTCTCCGCCTGTGCGGATAATCAAGTCAGGATCAGGCATTGCTTTTGTGTAAAGATGCTCTGAAATAAGATCCTGGGTAATATCATTGAGATTCAGATCTTTTGATTCTATCTTTTGGGCAATCTGTTTAACAGCAGTTGTAATCTCTTCTCGTGAGCCATAACTCAATGCGAGATTTAACAGCAGTTTATTGTTATCTTTTGTCAACGCCATCGTGGCATCAATTTCTTTTTGAACATCCAGAGGAAGTTTGTGCTTCTGTCCGATGATACTGAGACGAATATTGTTTTTTAAAAGGTCTTCTCTTTCCGACACAATAAACTTTTTTAAAAGCATCATTAATGCGGTTACTTCGTATTTCGGTCTTTCCCAATTTTCCGTGGAAAACGCATATAATGTAAGCGTATCAATCCCCAGTTCTCTACAGGCAGTTACAACGGAACGAACGATTTGCGACCCCTGTTCATGCCCTTTGACACGATTCATCATTTTTTTTTTAGCCCATCTGCCGTTACCATCCATAATGATGGCCACATGGGAAGGAAGTGCTGTAGAATTAAGGATCACATCTTGTATTGAGTTAGACTTCAAGAATTTCCTTTTCTTTTTTTGCAAAAATTTCGTCTAACCGCTTAATATTTTCATCAGTGGCTTCCTGGACCTGCTTTTGAGCCTTAAAGCTGTCATCCTCTGAAATATCTCCTTCCTTTTGAAGGTCTTTTAACATTTCGTTGGAATCTCTCCGGATATTTCGAATCGCCACTTTATAATCTTCGCAGATCTTGGCCACACTTTTTACAATCTCTTTTCGTCTCTCTTCGGTCAAAGGGGGTATGGATATCCTGATTAATTTACCATCGTTAGAGGGTGTCAAACCCAGGTTGGCTTTCAAGATCGCCTTTTCAACTTCATTTATTACACTGACATCCCATGGCTTTACAGCAATAAGTCTGCTTTCAGGGATGGATACAGTGGCCATTTGCGGCAAGGGTGTCTGAGTGCCATAGTAATCAACTTTAACCCCATCAAGTATTGCCTGGGATGCCCTGCCGGTACGAACTTTTGATAATTCTTTCTCAAAAGCTTTTTCCGATTTACCCATTCTTTCTTTGGTTTCTTGGAGCACTTCATTTATCATAACAATCCATCCTCACCTAATGGTTACCTATTTGTTATAAATCCGAGTACCAATAGCCTGACCACTTACCGCCTTAAAAATATTATCTTCCTTATGAAGATCAAAGACCTGAACCGGCAAATCATGTTCCATTGCAAGGGAAATTGCGGTCATATCCATTACATGAAGTTGTTTTTCAATGACTCTCATATATGACAATTCATCAAACATAACCGCATCATCATGAACCACCGGGTCTTTATCATAGACGCCATCCACCTGGGTGGCCTTAAAAAGAATCTGAGCACGGGTTTCATGTGCTCTTAATACAGCCGCCGTATCCGTTGTGAAATATGGATTTCCCGTACCGGCTGCAAAAATAACCACCCGATTCTTTTCAAGATGCCGAATGGCTTTTCTGAGGATAAACGGCTCTGCAATCCTGTCCATTTGAATAGCAGACTGCACCCGTGTTGGAACATCACATTTTTCAAGGGCATCACAAAGAGCCAGACTGTTTATAACCGTGGCCAGCATTCCCATATTATCTGCAGAAGTTCTATCCATACCGGCAGAACTTCCTGCAATACCCCTGAATATATTTCCACCACCTACAACAATGGAAATCTGCACATTAAGGCGGTAAACTTTTGCAATTTCTGCCGCAACATAATGAATCATTTCAGGGGTAATACCAAAGCCCTGATTTCCCATCAGGGCTTCTCCGCTCAGCTTAATTAAAACCCGTTCAAACTCCGGCTCTTTGCTCAAGATTTTATTCTCCTATCTGGAAACGTACAAATCTTTTTACCTGAATATTTTCACCCATGCTACCAATCGTCTCTTTTAATAAATCCGTAATGGTTTTCTGGGGATCTTTTATATACGGTTGACTCATGAGACAGATATCTTTATAAAATTTTCCTACCTTACCCTCGACAATTTTATCAATCATATTCTCGGGTTTACCTTGTTCAAGCATTTGTGCCCGAAAAATGTCTCTTTCCTTTTCAACGATTGCCGGATCAATATCTTCAGGATTCAGGCCTGCAGGATTTGCTGCGGCAATATGCATGGCAATATCTTTTACAAAGTTTTGGAAATTTTCTGTTTTCGCAACAAAATCAGACTCACAATTCACCTCGACAAGAACACCCAGTTTGGCACCGGTATGAATATAAGAATAAATAATCCCCTCGGAGGTTGACCGTCCAAGTCTTTTAGCCGCTTTCGCAAGTCCTTTTTTTCTCAAAAGCACCACTGCTTTTTCCATATCACCTTCTGCATCAGCAAGAACTCTTTTACAGTCCATTATGCCCGAACCTGTTGCTTCACGAAGCTCTTTTACCATAGCTGCGGAAATTTGCACCATTTTATTTTACTCCTTCTTCTTTACTTAAATCGGCTGCTTTTGTCTCTTCAACTGGTGCTGTTCTTCTCTTAATCTTTTCAACAACAGGACCGTCCGTGCCATCGGAAACAACCTCAATCGATGTTTTTTCATCAGAAAAATCTTTACTTTCTACCGCACCTTTTTTATCGGATTCTGCCTTTTGTTTTTCATCATAAAATGCCCTTCCCTCAATGCAGGCATCTGCAATACGGGAAGCAAAAAGGCGGATGGCTCTAATGGCATCATCATTACCCGGAATAACGTAATCAATATCATCAGGATCACAGTTTGTATCGACAACAGCAATAATTGGAATTCCAAGCCGCTTGCCCTCTTTCACTGCAATGGCTTCATTTTTAGGATCAATCACAAAAATTGCCCCCGGCAATTTTTTCATATGACTGATACCGCCAATGGCAAACTCCAGTTTTATTTTTTCTTTGAGCATTTGTCCCTGCTCTTTTTTGGGATAATTTTCAAGAGTTCCGTCATTTTCGATTGAATTTAAGAAATGAAACCGGGTGATATTATTCTTAATGGTTTGAAAATTGGTTAACATCCCGCCAAGCCACCGATTCTGGACATAGAACTGTTCAGCACGATTTGCTTCTTCATAGATCGCCTCGGATGCCTGCTTTTTTGTACCGACAAAAAGGACATCCTGACCATTGGCAGCCACGCTTCTGATAAAGTCATGGGCTGTTTTAAAGAGTTTTACAGTTTGCTGCAAATCAATAATGTAAATTCCGTTTCTCGCTCCAAAGATATATTTTTTCATCTTTGGGTTCCAGCGTTTGGTCTGATGCCCGAAATGCACACCCGCTTCCAAAAGTTCTCTAATTGTAATGTGAGCCATTTGTTCTCCAAAATTAATTAATGGTTTTTATCCACCATTCAGATCATCCTTAAAATTCAACTTTTCCCAAAGCACCTGATTTTCAAGTCCCTGAATGTGAGTTTTTACTATCTAACAAAATCTTTATTTATATATCAAAAAAAAAAAAATTAATCAATTGATTTTTTAATTAAAACTACCCGGTTATGCCCTGCCAAATCCCTTATGAATTCAATGGATTGATACTGAGGATATCGGTTTGAAATATTTCGAATCTCTTCCTTTTGATCAAACCCCATTTCAAGTAAAAGCATCCCCTCTGGAACAAGATGGCGATGAGCGCCATCTAAAATGGATCTCAAACAAGCAAGCCCGTCCCTGCCGCCATCAAGCGCAAGCATGGGCTCAAACTGCTTTATTTCAGGCTGCAGGGTTTGAATATCACTGGTCGGAATATAGGGGGGATTTGAAACAATCAGATCAAATCGAGACGTTTTTCTTAATGATGAAAACCAGTCACCGGCACAAAAACAAATCTTGTCACTAATTATTTTTGGAACGATCTTTTCAGCATTTTTTTTTGCAATTGCCAGTGCTCTCACAGAAATATCGCTGGCAAAATACAGATGGCCAGGAGCTGCTTTTGCCAAAGAAACGATAATCGCCCCGGAACCTGTTCCTAACTCAAGAACGGTTTTGGGAGAACCGCTGTCTTTCCCGATGTTTAATATTTTTAATGCTTCTTCAACAATGGTTTCCGTATCAGGCCGTGGAATCAAAACATCGCCTGCCACCTTAAAATTAGATTCAAAGAACCCTTTTTCTCCAATGATATATGCGGCGGGCTCGTTTTGGATTCTTCTTTTAATTAACACTTTAAAATCGGATAATTCATTTTTTTGAAGGGGGCGATCATACTGAAGATAAAGATCAAGCCGCTTTATGCCAAGACTATGAGCAAGCAGCATTTGGGCTGTCAACCTGGGGCTGTCAATGGAATGATCTTTAAAATAAAATTCCGTCCAGGAAAGAATCTTATTGATGGTCCAATCATTGGAGTTGTTTTTTGACAATTTTTTCAGGCAATTTCCTTTAATGCCTGTGTCTGGTTATATATCTTCAGCGCATCAATAATTTCTTGAATATTCCCTTCCATAATACTATCCAGCTTATATAGCGTAAGACCAATCCGATGATCTGTCATTCGCCCTTGCGGAAAATTGTAGGTTCTAATTCTGCCGCTTCTATCCCCTGTGCCGACCTGTCCTTTCCTCTCCGCTGCACGTTTTCCTTCTTCCTCCCTGACCTTGGCATTAAGGATACGGGACTTCAGAACGCCCATGGCTTTGGCCTTATTTTTATGCTGGGATTTCTCATCCTGACATGTGGCTGTAACGCCGGTTGGCACATGGGTAATCCGGACCGCAGAATCTGTTGTATTGACCGACTGACCGCCAGGTCCCGAAGACCTGAATACATCAATTTTAAGGTCCGCAGGATTGATATCAACATCGATATCTTCAGCCTCCGGAAGAACCGCTACAGTGACAGCAGAGGTATGAACCCTTCCCTGGGCCTCTGTTTCAGGCACTCGCTGGACACGATGGGTGCCGCTTTCATATTTAAAATTGCTGAATGCACCCTTCCCTCGCACCAGAAATACGATCTCCTTAAACCCGCCCGAACTGGAATCATTTTTCTCAACAACTTCCAGGATCCAGTTTTTGGACTCCGTATACCTTGAGTACATTCTAAACAAGTCGCCGGTAAAAATACCTGCCTCTTCGCCGCCGGTCCCTGCCCGGATCTCAAGGAGAACATTTTTATCATCCCTGGGGTCTTTTGGCATCAACAGAAGATTGAGGTGTGATTTTATGGATTCAATTTTTGCGTCAAGACTCGGGATCTCCTCTTTGGCCATGGCCCGTATTTCAAGGTCAGTATCCTTTAAAAGTTCCTTTGCCTCTTTCAGTTCCTCAAAAAGCCCTTCATAATCTCTGAACACCGGAACAATTTTATTGAGTTCCCCATGTTCTATCAGATAGTCCTGATACTTTTTTTGATCGTTAATAACGGCCGGATCACTCAAAAGCTGCTCTAACTTAATGAATCTTTCTTCAAGACCTTTTAATTTTTCTATCATCATTCAAAAACTCAAAAGGGGCTCTTTTGTCAAGACCCCTTTTTAATTACAAATTATTCAAACGTGTTAAATCAGTTTTGTCGCGTCAAAGCCTGCATATTTCCTTTTGAAACGATCAATTCTTCCGGCAGTATCAACCAACTTTTGTTTTCCGGTAAAAAATGGATGACACTGAGAACAAATTTCCACTTTAATATTCTCTTTTGTTGATCCAACTTCAAATGTCGCACCACAGGCACAAGAAGCTGTAGATCTTGTGTATTTTGGATGTATTTCTTTTTTCATTTGTCTTAAAACTCCTTACCATGCCATATCTTTGGCAATTATTTAATCTTAACTTATGAATTCATTAATTCAAGAAACGCTTTATTATCCTTTGTTCCTTGCATTTTTTCAAGTAAAAACTGCATACTGTCAACAGAATTTAAACTTGACAACAATTTTCTTAAGATCCACACACGGTTCAAAACCACTGGATCAAGCAATAATTCTTCTTTCCTTGTACCTGATTTGTTCATATCAATGGCAGGGAAAACTCTTTTATCAGCAAGTTTTCTATCCAGAACAAGTTCCATATTGCCAGTGCCTTTAAATTCCTCGAATATAACTTCATCCATACGACTTCCCGTATCAACCAGTGCGGTTGCGATAATGGTCAGGCTACCGCCATCTTCGATATTTCTTGCTGCACCGAAAAATCTTTTGGGTCTGTCAAGGGCGTTTGAATCCACACCACCGGATAAAATTTTGCCGGATGGTGGCATGACTGAATTATATGCCCTTGCAAGCCTTGTGATACTGTCAAGCAAAATCACAACATCCTGGCCCTGCTCAACAATTCTTTTGGCCTTTTCAATGACCATCTCAGCTACCTGAACATGACGTTCTGATGGTTCATCAAAAGTTGAACTGACCACTTCGGCATCAACATTTCGTGCCATATCCGTCACTTCTTCGGGGCGCTCGTCAATCAGAACAATCATCAAGATGACCTCCGGGTGGGCGTTAACGATGCTATTGGCGATATTCTGCAACAGCATGGTTTTACCAGCTTTAGGCGGAGACACAATCAAACCGCGCTGACCAAACCCTATGGGCGACATCAAGTCGATTACTCGCATGGAGTAATTATCTGATTCAGCTTCAAGATTCATTTTTCGCTCAGGATAAAGGGGCAACAAATTATCAAAAAGAATGGTTTCCGCAGCAAGTTCCGGATTTTTAAAATTAACGGCTTCCACTTTCAGTAATGCAAAGTACCGCTCAGAATCTTTGGGCTGTCGAACCTGACCGGAGATTGTATCACCGGTTCTTAAAGTAAACCTTCGAATCTGTGAAGGAGAGACATAGATATCATCAGGACCGGGAAGATAATTATATCCGGGAGCCCTTAAAAATCCAAAACCATCCGGGAGAATTTCAAGCGTACCTTCACCATAAACCTGTCCACTCTCCTCAATGTTTGCCTGAAGCAAGGCAAAAATTAATTCCTGTTTTTTAAGGCCGCTGATCCCTTTAATTTTGTATTCCTTAGCAAGTTTGGTCAACTCACTGATCTTCATCTTATTTAATCTTACAAGGTTCATTCATTCTCCCAAATTTGTTTTATTATTTTTTGCAGGCTAAAGCTTGTTATTTGAAATGTACCTTTTTGAAGTCTGAAACCCAAAATGCTGTGAAAAAACAGTCAGATATTCTAAAATTCCTTATTGAACGTTTGATTAATAAGGGAAAAATATCACGTTGTCAAGAATTCTTTTTGGATTTTGTTAAAGAGATTGTCAACAGATTCAAAGAGTTCAGATCTTTTCCCCTCGTTGAGAATAACATGATCCGCCCTTGTCATTTTATCTTCCTGGGACAGTTGAAGATCCAGTATCTTTTGGGCATCTTTCTTTGTAACATTATCCCGATCAGAAATTCTTTTGATAAGGTCCATATCCTTTGCCATGACAGCAATCGTGACATCAAACTGTTCCTCCATGCCTAATTCAAACAATAAAGGCACCTCGACGACCACCGCTTTTTTATCCTCAGCCTCTGCATTTTCTATCTGAGAAACCATTTCTTTGATAATTTGAGGATGTAAAATGTTTTCCATTTTTTGCCGCAGCAATACATCATTCACAATGATATTTCGCAGCGTTGCCCTGTCCAGCGTTCCCTCTCTTCGGACCACCTTTTGGCCAAACAATTCAACTATCTTTTCAAAAGCTTCCTCTCCAGGTTCCACAACATGCCTTGCAATCACATCACAATCCAAAGTGACCAGGCCAATCTCTTTAAACCTCTGACATACAAGGCTCTTTCCTGAACCTGCCGATCCTGTGACTGCAATCCTTAAAATTTTCATATCATTTATAATATTAATGTTCTGTGTATTATTTTAACCCGGCCGCATAGATATTGACTTATAATACAGTTTTATGATAATTTTCAAGCCCGTTTTTAATAATAATTGAAAGGATGTAATTGTGGAAAGAACATTATCAATCATCAAGCCCGATGGCGTTGCAAAAAACGTAATTGGTGAAGTCATCAAACGGTTTGAAGCCGATGGTATTCAAATTGCTGCCATGAAAATGATTCAGCTTACAAAAACACAGGCCAAAGGATTTTATGCGGTTCATAAAGACCGTCCTTTTTTTGACAGTCTGACGGATTTTATGACTTCAGGACCTATAGTTGTCATGGTTCTTGAAGGAAAAAATGTGATTGCAAAAAACAGGAAGCTCATGGGGGCTACTAATTTTGAAGATGCGGAAGACGGCACCATCAGAAAAGATTATGCGACAAATATAGAAAAAAATGTTGTGCATGGGTCTGATGCACCTGAAACAGCCGCTTTTGAAATTGGATATTTTTTCAATGCTCTTGAAATCCAGGAAAAATAATCCCCACCATTAAACAAACCTGAATCCGCAGCCTGTAATTGAATTTTATGGCTGCGGATTTTTATTGTCCGGAGTTTCATGATTCATTTTCCCTGTTTTATGACCATCAATATCAATACTGGTATGCGCAAATCCAATCTCTTGAAATTCCGTTGATATCTTTTGCCTGATATCACTATTCAATATCCTGTCTACCCGCCCGGGTTCAACTTCAATCCTGGCTGTTTTCCCATGGCATCTCACCCGCACCTGAGCAAATCCCAAATCCTGTAGAAAAAATTCTGCTTTATCAACCATACTGATATTTTTTGCTGTTATCTTTTCATGATAGGGGATCCTTGTTGCCAGACAGGATTGGGAAGGCTTATTCCATGTTTCAAGTCCCCATTGTCGTGACTGCAGCCGGATATCCGATTTTGTATAATTCGCATCCACCAGAGGAGAATAGAAGCCAAGCTCTTTTGCCGCCTTCAATCCAGGTCTAAAGTCTTTTAAATCATCCAGGTTTACGGCATGAACCAAAGAGTTAACACCCAATTTTACAGCCGTTTCTTTTATCAGTGAAAACATTTGTTTTTTACAATGATAACACCGCTCTAAAGTATTGCGAACCACATCTGTATTTTCAAGAATATCCACATCAAGACAGATATGCTCAACTCCCAGTAAACGGACGATTCTCTTTGCAAACTCAATCTCCCTTTCCGGAACAAATTGTGAAGAAACGGTAATGGCAACCAAATTCTGCGAATTTATTTTTTTTGCCGCTGCCAGCAGAAAACTACTGTCAACCCCTCCTGAAAAAGCCACTGCAAAAGAGGATAGTTTGGTTAATTTTTTTTCAAGATCTTTAAACTTTTTATTGGAATTCATTCTAATGTATATACCATACTCCACCTGCCTTTAACAAACCCGGAGCCCAAGATAATTCTTGACTAAATAGCAGGCATAATATATATAGCCCACTTATTTGCTGGGTGATCGTCCAATGGCAGGACTACGGACTCTGACTCCGTCAATTAAGGTTCAAATCCTTATCACCCAGCCACTTAAAAGACAAAGGTTTTCAAAAATAAATCGCTCCCCACACAATGTCCAATTTTCAAAAATAAAAGAAAAAAGTTTGAAATTCCAATCATGTCAAAGAGCAAACCGAGGAGAATTGAGAAGCAAACTACAGGCAGCAAGCATTGGTTTGACTTTTAAGATGGACTTCTTAGTATATATCAAATGAAGTCAGGCCTTTTAAGTGTGTTAATCAATCAAAATAAACATTCGAGACATGTTAAGCAAAAATTTATTAGGAAACCACTGTGATTAAAACAAAAATAAAAATAAGATCTAAATATGTGCCTGCTGGCATCAGTATCATGTATGAGGATCGGGACATCATTGTCATTGATAAGAGCTCAGGTCTTTTGAGCGTTAAAGCGAAGTACGAAA
>Ga0190329_1000277_pt1 | contig 15443 bp, 15 predicted proteins | sample 48720423_MG_FD_161655 | JGI IMG/M metagenome (GOLD analysis project Ga0190329, IMG submission 161655) | Hydrothermal vent sediment bacterial communities from Southern Trench, Guaymas Basin, Mexico - 4872-04-2-3_MG | ecosystem: Environmental > Aquatic > Marine > Hydrothermal vents > Sediment ... | reverse complement strand
GGCAACGCTTCCCCCCTTTACGGTATCCATCGGCAAGGGTGTTTATCCGGAAGTCGAAAAGATTAAAGGATTGCTCAAAGAAAAATGCGCAAGCCTTATTGCCATTGACGCAATGAAACTTGCCCGCGAAGCTGGAAGCCCCATGAGTGTGAATATTGTTCTTTTAGGGGCTCTGGTTCAGTCCGGAAGTCTTGGCTTTACAAAAGAAAATGTGATAGAAGCGATTAAAAGAAGGACAAAAGCATCTTTTTTGGATAAGAATCTCAAAGCCTTTGAACTGGGCTTTGAAGCGGCTCAAAACCAATAATTTTATTTTAAATAATGACTCAAAAAATAAAAAAAATTAAAGTGATAAATGGCCCCAACCTGAATATGCTGGGAAAGAGGGAACCTGAAATATATGGTTCCCTTACCCTTGACCAGATTAATACAAATCTTGCACAGCAGGCAATCCCATTAGGTGTGGCACTTGATTTCTTCCAGTCCAATCATGAAGGGGCAATCGTTGATAAACTTCATGAGATTTTTGATGAAAATATTTTAGGTGTGATTATCAATCCCGGGGCATTCACCCACACCAGCATTGCCCTGAGAGATGCCTTGCTTCTTTTGACCTGCCCGATTGTCGAGATTCATTTGTCCAATATTTACAAGCGGGAAGCCTTTCGTCATACATCACTGCTGGCGGATATTGTCACAGGCCAGATTACAGGCTTTGGTCATTATGGGTATCAAATGGCATTAAGCGCCATCGTCAATATGATCAATGAATCCTGATCTTCTCATTTTATGTGCAACAGATTTTGAGATAGCTCATTTTTTAACCCTGCACCCGGGTGATTCAAAAAGATTGACTAAAACCGGGCTGACAATCATATCCGGGAAAGTGCATCATCAAACATATGACCTTATGGTTACAGGCCTTGGTGTGTTCAATGCCGCTCATGCCTTAACCGCATATCTTGAACAGTTCTCCCCATCCCTGATATTGCAGACCGGTATTGCTGGTGTCTTTAAGCAAACAGGTTTAAATATCGGTGATATGGCGATTGCCACACAGGAACACTATATCCATACCGGGATTCAAACGGATAATCTTGAAAATACTCCTCTGCCATTTGATTTGATTGAAAACAATTCTCTAAGTCGGAAGGGGATTTATCCTTTTGAGCAAGACAGGGTTGACCACACCCATGAAATCCTGTCTCAAGCGCTTCCAACACATAAGATTAATATAATAAAAGGCCCTTTTATCACCGTCTCTTCAATCACATCTTCATTTGAACAGGCAAACCGGCTTTATACAACCTTTTCCCCTGTGATGGAAGCCATGGAAGGTGCCGCCAGTGCTCACATCGCCGCACTCTACAGCATCCCCATGATAGAGATCAGGTCAGCATCCAATTTTGTGGGGGAAAGAGATAAATCAAAATGGGATATTGACCTAGCGGCAAAACAATTGGGATGGGTTTGTGCTTTGATTTAACTTATTGTTTTAATGATTTATTCGTTAAAAAATGAACTTTATTGACTCCCATTGTCATTTGCATGATCCACGGATTATTTCCGATCTTTCGGGAATAGAGTGCCGTGCAAGGACAGCAGATATTCAGTATATGGTGTCCTGTGCCACCATGGAAAATAATTTTGAATTAACTGCGCAATTGTCAAAGGATTTTAGTTCCATTTTGCCCTGTTTTGGAATTCATCCCTGGTTTTTGGACAGCTTGTCTGATCAATGGAAAGAACGGCTGGAACAGTATCTTTTGAGCTATCCTTCCGGTATTGGTGAGACCGGGCTTGATTTTACCGATAAGATGGCTGACCGGGATCTTCAGATGGCGGTATTTGAGCATCATCTCAGGCTTGCCATGGAATTGGAACGCCCCATTAATATTCATATCAGGAACGCATGGGATGTGTTTATTCATATCCTGAAAAAAATGGGGAAATTAAAGGTTCCCGGATTAATACATTCTTATTCCGGGTCAGCAGATATGATTCCGATGTTTGAATCTTATGGCCTGTATATTTCTTTTTCAGGGTCAGTGACAAATCCGAAAGCCAAAAAAGTGGTGACAGCCTTGAAAAGGGTTTCAAAGGAACGGTTTGTTCTGGAAACAGATACCCCTGATATTTATCCTTATCTGCCGGGACAAAATGCTTGCCGACTCAATGAACCTGAAAATTTACCGGCCATTGCACAAATTGCATCCAGAAGGATCGGGATGGAATTTGAAGAATTTTCAAGGCATGCCTATGATAATAGTTTGAATTTATTTCATCCCCTATTGCAGGGGAAAAAGGACAATTAATGGGTCACTCTATGGACCAGTTTGCAAGGACAGAACAGCTTCTCGGGTCACAGGCAATGGAAAAGATAAAAAGTGCAACCGTGGCTGTTTTTGGCCTGGGTGCAGTTGGGTCCTTTGCAACAGAAGCCCTTGCCCGTACCGGTGTCGGAAATTTACACCTTATTGATTTTGATAAGGTGGATGCGACAAATATTAATCGGCAGTTGTTTGCCCTCAATTCTACCATTGGCAGGGGGAAAGCCGACCTTGCCTTTGAGCGGGTAAAAGATATCAACCCGTTGTGTAATGTGGAAGTTTATAGCTCATTTGTTAATGCTCAAAGCCTTGAGGGTCTTTTGTCCGAAACATTTGATGTGGTGGTGGATGCCATAGATGGGTTGAATTCAAAGGTAAACCTGATTGTGGGGGCAAGACAGATGGACCTTTCAGTAGTTTCCAGCATGGGGGCCGGAGGGAAAACGGATATCTCCATGATAAAAACAGAAGATATCAGTGAAACCTGCGTCTGCCCTCTGGCAAGAGTCGTGCGGCAACGGCTTCACAGGAGAGGGATATATAAAGGGGTAAGGGCTGTTTATTCCATTGAAAAACCATTGAACAAACAACCCTTTCGATCTAAAGATGCACAAGATGCGATGCCGGATCATGGCCGGTCAAGGCCTCCGATCGGAACCGTATCCTGGGTGCCGGGTGTCTTTGGCCTCACCCTTGCAAGTGAGGCGATAAATATTATTACCCGTTGCTGTTAGCTTTCCTCATCCCTGAGAACCCGTCTCAGGACTTTACCAATATTTGATACAGGAATTTCATCCCTGAATTCAATAAATTTGGGTCGTTTATAACCGGCCATGTTTTCTTTACAGAAAGCGGTCATTTCCTCTTGTGTCGCGGTTTGTCCTTCTTTGAATTTAATAAAGGCCTTGACCTTTTCACCGCTTTTTTCATCAGGCACGCCCACTACAGCCACCAGTTCAACTTTGGGGTGGGTATAAAGAATATCCTCCACTTCTCTTGGATAGACATTAAAGCCGCCAACAATGATCATGTCTTTTTTCCGGTCGGTGATGGTGATATATCCGTCTTCATCTATGTTGCCGATATCCCCGGTCAGAAAATATCGCTTGCCGTTAATCTGTCTGAATACTTCTTCATTGGCATCCGGTCTTTTCCAGTATCCTTTCATGACCTGGGGACCGCAAATGGCAAGTTCTCCATCTTCCCCCTGAGCAAGTTCTTTTGTGTCATCATTCAAATCAACAATTTTTACATCTGTTCCGGGCAGAGGGAATCCAATAGACCCTATTTTCCTGGTCTCTTTAAATGAGGGATTGATGCTGGTAGCCGGTGCGGTTTCCGTCAGTCCGTAAGCCTCGAAAATAATAGACCCGGTTTTTTCTTCAAATTGTTTGCACACTTCCGGCGGCAGGGGAGCACCGCCTGAAAGGCACCCCATAATTGAGGAAATGTCAAATTTATCCAGATTAGGATAGTTTGTAAAGGCAATAAATATGGTTGGAACAGCAGTGATAAAAGTAGGTCTGTATTTTTGTACTGCCTCCATAACTCCGGTAAAAGGCGGGGTGCCGGCCCTTGGATCCGGGATGCAGATCAGTTTGCTGCCTATTTTTGCTCCCAAAAGCAGCGCGCTTGTGATACCAAAACTATGATACCAGGGTAAAACGCCTAGAAATGTATGATATCCGCCACGCCTCAATTTTTCAGGCTCGCCTCCTTCTTCATGGACCAGTCTGAAGTATTCTTCACAGGCTTCAAGATTATAGGTAAAATTGGAATGGGTCAGTTCAGCCCCCTTGGGGACACCTGTTGTGCCGCCGGTATAGAGCATGACAGCCGTATCTTCATCGGGGTTGATGTCCAGGGAAGGGGGATTCGGGCTGGATGAGGCAACAATGTCGTCAAACATAAGATGGCCGGATTCTATTTTGTCTGCTTTGGGGATTTTTCCTAAAAGTCCGCCAATAAAGGCTTTAATTTTTGGAAGATAGGATTTGATATTGCAAACAATAACGGTTTCAATTGCGGTGTCTTTTATCGCCTTAACCGTGTTGGGATACAGCAGGGGATGGTCCATACAAAAGACCATTTTTGATTCAGAATCCTTGAGCTGGTAATTCAGTTCTGAAGGCGTGTACGAGGGGTTACAGTTCACCGCTACAGCACCGGATTTAAGGATGCCAAAAAGAACTTCAGGAAAATGGGGGATGTTGGGAAGAAAGATAGCAATCTTGTCCCCCTTTTTAATCCCTTTGCTTACAAGAAAGGTCGCAATTCTGTCCGCAGTATCCTTGACCTGGGTGTAAGTCCTGAAAGCACCGTTAAAAATAGTATAGACATTATCAGGATATCTTTCAGCCGTTTTGTCAAGGACCTGAGGAAGGGGGTAGTGATAATCGGTTACATCATGTGCTACTCCTTCAGGCCAATAAGGGGTTTTCCATTCTGGGTCAGTCATTTTTATTTCTCCTTTCGTTTAAGGTGCTCTGCCAAGGATAAGTCATGCTACTTATCCTGAATTTTAAGTTAATTCATAAAACCATGTTTACATCGTTATACATAACTCTAATCAAGATTGAAAAGGTTTTTTTTATTTGGCATTTATATATGTAAGTGCTTCAAGATCAGCAACAGGCTGTACAGCAAATTTATTCTAATCATTAAACTTCCTGCAATGTGCTTGACAAACACTGTCAGAGGCGTATATCAAATTATAAATTGGACAGTATAATCTATGATATTTAATTTAAAACCTGAGTAGATATTTATGAAAATTATCTCATGCCATATTCTGCCAGCCTTCATCCTTCTGATGCTATGCTTTGTTCCGGCTCAGGCCAATGAGAAACTGGAAAAGGTATCGGTTCAATTGAACTGGGTGTATCAGTACGAATGTGCCGGTTTTATCGCTGCCATAGAGCAGGGATATTATCGTGAGGCCGGCCTGGATGTTGAGTTGCGAGAATATAAACCAGGCCTTGATGTCATTGACGAGGTAATGTCGCGGCAGGCAAATTACGGGATCAATAATTCCAGTATTGTTATTGTGGATGGCCGTATTGTGCCTACTGTTCTGCTGGCAACCTATCTACAGCAATCTCCCCTGGTCTTTGTCGCCTCATCTGACATAAAAAATCCAAAGGGTTTTATCGGAAGGCGGTTAATGGGTACGGCAGATGAGTTGAAATACAGCTCCCTTGCCCTGCTTATGGATCATTTTGATATCAATAGAGACAATACAGAGATGCTTGAACATACTTTTAATGTCGATGAGTTTGTTGAACACCGTGTCGATATCATGAGCGCCTTTCGTTCAAATCAATTGTATGAGCTGGATAAACGCGGTATTAAATATAATATTTTTGATCCGGCTGACTATGGATTTTACATGAGTGCTGTAAATGTCTTTTCTTCCAGAGATGAGGCGCTTGGTTTTCCGGAACGAACACAAAAATTTATCGATGCCAGCAATCGAGGCTGGGCCTATGCCCTTGACCATACGGATGAAATGATTGATTTGATCTATGACAAATATTCCCAAAGAAAAAGCAAAGCAGCCTTAGCTTACGAAGCAAACATTATTAGAGGAATGATGATGCTCGATTTTTTCCCCATTGGCCAGGCGAATAAGGATTTGACCTTGAGAGCTTTGAAGCAATTGAAGCAAAATAAAAGACTGAACGCGGATGAATTTCTTGGAACATTCCTGTTCAAAGATCTGGTTCAAAAACATAGCGATACTATTGAATGGACAGCCCGGGAACGCAACTACATGGAAGAAAAACAGAAAATCACCATGTGTGTTGATCCGGAATGGTTGCCATTGGAAGCGATTCGGGAAGGGAACCACATCGGTATTGCCGCTGATGTGTTTGATTTGTTTCAAAAACGGCTCCCGATCCCCATCACTCTGGTGAAAACACAGACCTGGGTGGAGTCCCTTGAAAAGGCGAAAGCCCGAGAGTGTGATATTTTTTCGCTGGCATCTGAGACGCCAGACCGGAAACACTATATGGATTTCACCAGTTCATATCTTGATCTTCCCATTGTCATGGTGACCCGGATGGACAAGCCTTTTATTGAAACTATAGAGCAGGTGAAAAAGGAGAAAATCGGCATAGTGTCGGGGTATGCCTTTACTGAATTGCTTCGCAATAAAATTAAAGACATCCATATCGTTGAAGTGGCATCACTGCATGAGGGACTCAAACAGGTTGAGAACGGCAACCTTTATGGCTATATAGATAATCTGATGGTGATTTCCCCTTTGATACAAAAACAGTTTACCGGACTATTGAAAATCTCGGCAAGACTGGATGAGGATCTTAAGCTGGCAGTTGGCACACGTAATGATGAACCGGTATTACAGGATATTTTTGAAAAACTGGTCAGTCATATTAAAGAAAAAGAGTTGCAGGGTATTTATAATAACTGGATTTCGGTTGAGTATCAGAAGGGTTTTGACTATCGTCTTTTCTGGGAAATAATGATCGGTGTTTTTGCGGTGGCTGCCATGTCGTTATTTTATTCTTACAAACTCCAGAAACATAATAAAAAGTTAAGGGAGATATCGGTAACCGACCCCTTAACCCGGCTGTATAATCGGTTTAAAATAAATAAAATACTTGCGCTACAGTATGCAAGCCTGCTTCGCTACGGCAATGATTGCGGCATCATTTTTCTGGATATTGATTATTTTAAAAAAGTTAATGATATGCATGGTCATACGGTTGGTGATGACATATTGGTTGAGTTTTCTAATGTCCTTAAAAATAATGTCAGGGAGATGGATGCTGTCGGGCGGTGGGGAGGAGAAGAGTTTTTAATTGTCTGCCCGAATATTGGTATCATCAGCACAGAAAAGATGACCCAAAAATTATTACAGAAAATTTGCACGCATTCCTTCAGTCATGGGCTGACACTCAGTGCCAGTTTTGGTGTGGGGTCGCTCAGGCAGGAATTGTCAGTGGTAGAAAATATTGAACATGTTGATAAAGCCTTGTATCAGGCCAAATCATTGGGTAGAGGCCGAATCGAAATTGCAGACCATTTTTCTTTGGCAGATGCCGGATAAAGGATCAGACGGCCCAAGTGTGCCAATTTTTCATATTGATAAAGACAGGCTGTAATGATAAGGGATTAGATACAAAAAAAGATTATTAGAAAAATTCGAATTTAAGAGGAGATGAAACAAAGTGAAAAAAAAATATCAATATTTTTTGATCATATCTTTATGGATGGTATTTTTTGCGTATCCGTCATTTGCTGAAGATATATATGTGACCGGGATTATAAATATTACCATGCGAACAGGCCCGGGAGTGGAACATAAAATTATTGCCATGCTGGAGACCGGTACCAGACTTGAACTTGTGGAACACCAAAAGGATTGGTCTCAGATAAAGAAAGCTTCGGGGGAAACCGGATGGGTTTTGTCAAGATTTTTAAGTCAGAAAATACCGGATGCACGCTTAGTTGAAAAATTGAAGAAAGATAATCAGAATCTGGTGTCCCGATTAGGAATTGTAGAAGAGGAGAACAAAAGGCTCTCGGTTAAAAATGGGACCTTGGTTCGGGTAGAAGAAAATTATAATAGGCTGAAACAGGAATCCGCTGATTTTTTAAAACTGAATAAAAAATATAAAGAAATAAAACAACAACATGAGACTCAGAAAAGCCAGATCGATATCTTGGAGGATGATTTGAACAATGATGAGAAACTCTGGTTCCTCAGTGGTGCCGGTGTTTTTATCGTCGGTTTGTTTTTAGGGTTAAGTCTGCGTAAAAAGAAAAAAAGCAGTCTGTTATGATTAAAAAAACTGATTTCCTTGTAATCGGAAGCGGCATTGCCGGTTTAAGTTATGCCCTGAAAGTGGCCCAATTTGGTAAAGTTACCATTGTGACTAAAAAAAAGATTCAGAAAACAAATACAGCACTGGCACAGGGGGGTGTGGCTTCAGTCTTCAGCAAAATCGATTCATTTGATGCTCATATTAAAGATACCCTTGATGCCGGTGACGGCCTTTGCAACAAAGAAGTTGCAACGATGGTGGTAAAAGACGGACCTCAAAGAATTAAAGAACTGGTAAAACAAGGGGCAAATTTTAATAAACAAGGCAAGGGTAAGTATGATTTTTCACTGGGTCAGGAAGGCGGACATTCTGCTAAAAGAATTGTGTATGCCCAAGATCTGACGGGTAAAGAGATTGAAGATACTCTGGTAAAAAATGTTGAACACAATAAAAATATAACTATTTTAGAAGATCATATTGCGATAAATTTAGTCACATTTTCCAGTAGTATTCGAAGTGGACTTATTGTCACCCATCGTGAAAATATTTGCTGCGGCGCATATGTCCTGAATAATAAAACCGGAAAAGTTGAAACTTTTTATTCAGGGATTACGCTTCTTGCCACGGGCGGCGCCAGCAAGGTGTATTTTTATACCTCTAATCCCGATATTGCCACCGGGGACGGCATTGCCATGGCATACCGGGCCGGTGCATCGGTTGCCAATCTGGAATTTGTTCAATTCCATCCCACGTGTCTCTATCACCCCGAAGCAAAAAATTTCCTTATTTCAGAAGCAGTAAGGGGAGAGGGTGCTGTTTTAATTGATAATAAGGGCCAACGGTTTATGGATAAATATTCTCCTGACAAGGAACTTGCCTGCAGGGACGTTGTTGCAAGAGCTATTGACAGCGAGTTAAAGAAAACCGGCGCAGAATCTGTTTTTTTGGATATTTCCCATAAAAATGCCGATGACATTAAAAAAAGATTTCCCAATATATATTCCAAATGCCTTGAATATGGGATTGACATGACAAAAGATCCGATTCCGGTTGTGCCGGCGGCCCATTACATGTGTGGCGGAGTGGCCACTGACCTGAAGGGGAAAACAGATGTTCAACGGCTTTATGCCGTTGGTGAAACCGCATGCACGGGCTTGCACGGCGCTAACAGGCTTGCCTCCAATTCCCTGCTTGAAGCACTGGTCTATTCTAACAAGGCATATCAATCCTCTGTTGAAGAATTCAAGTCCATTGGAAATAAAGTAACCGCCCCTCTTGATCAATGGGATGAAATTGATACCACAGACAGTGATGAGGCTATTGTTGTCACTCACACCTGGGATGAAATCAGGCGGTTGATGTGGAATTATGTCGGTATTGTGAGATCGGACAAACGACTACAGCGGGCATTAAGAAGGATCCAGAATATCAAAAAGGAAATTAATGCGTATTATTGGGATTTTAAGGTAACATCCGATTTGATTGAACTTCGAAATCTCGCTACAGTGGCGGAACTGATTATTAAATCCGCTTTAATGAGAAAAGAAAGCCGGGGCCTTCATTATAATATTGGGTACCCTGAAAAAGATGATCAAAACTGGCTGAAACCGACTATTCTTAAAAAAAATCTTTGAGAAATTGAGCCAGTAGTATAAATTACGGCTTGGTACCAACAAACAAAGTGACGATTCCAAATGTCATTTGTTTGAACCGGATGTTTTTAAACCCGGCCTGCTGCATGATTTTTGAAAATTCTACAGGAGGGGGGAATTTTAATACAGAGGCGGGCAGATAAGTGTATGCAGCATTATCTTTTGAAAAAAAGGAGCCGATCAGCGGCAGTATTCGTTGAAAATATAAGAGGTATAATGAACGGAGAATTCCTTTTTCAGGTGTGGTTAATTCAAGAACAGTAAGCCGTCCTCCGCCTTTTAAAGCATCAAAAAATTTTGTGATGGCTTTGGAGCGATTCATGATATTCCGGATGCCAAAGGCAATGAATACTGCATCAAAAACATGATGTTTAAACGGAAGATGAAGGGCGTCGGCATTTAAGAGTTCAATGTTTTTTTTATTCTTCTTGATCAGTTTTTGTTTGCCAAGCCTTAACATGCCAAAAGAAAAATCAAGCCCGATAACGGTTGCCCGTCCCATGAGTTGAGAACTGATTTCCAAAGCCACATCACAGGTTCCGCAGGCTACATCCAGAACCCGGCTGTCTTTTTGAAGGGCGGCAGCCTTTACCATCTGGGTTCTCCAGACAATGTCCTGGCGCAAACTTAAAAGTCGATTTAAAAAGTCATATTTCGGTGCAATGCGGTCAAACATGTCTTTGACAAAATCAAGTTCTTTATTCATCGTTGACAACCTGAATTTCTGAGTTAATTTAAGTTATTTACCAAGGCAGATTGGGAAATAACATACTCAAAGGAAGAATACAATAGGATGGCTGGGGTTCAAATGACAGAAAAACGGGATTATTATGAAGTGCTTGGTGTTGCCAGGGATGTTTCAAAGCAGGAATTGAAAAAAGCATATCGGAAACGTGCCATTAAATATCATCCTGATAAGAATCCGGATAATAAAGAAGCAGAAGATAAGTTCAAAGAAGCATCTGAAGCCTATGAAGTGTTAACTGATGATAATAAACGCCAGATCTATGATCAATTCGGTCACCGGGGGCTTGAGGGTGCCGGTCATTCCGGCCCGAGCGGGTTTGAGGATATTTTTTCAAGTTTTGGTGATATTTTTGAAGATTTTTTTGGATTTGGATCGGGAAGCAGTCGTGGCAACCGGGTTCGAAGAGGATCTGATCTCAGGTATAACATGACCATCGATTTTATGGAGGCTGCCTTTGGTACTGAAAAGACCATTTCTATTCCAAAGCTGTCTGTGTGCAATGAGTGTAAAGGATCGGGATGCGAGGAAGGCTCAAGCCCCGAGACCTGTTCCCATTGTCATGGATCAGGACAGTTTATACAGAGTCAGGGGTTTTTCAAGGTAAAAACCACCTGTCCTTATTGTAAGGGCCAGGGGCGGGTCATTTCAAATCCCTGTAGAAAATGCAGGGGGGCCGGCAGGGTCGAGATAACGCGGAAAGTTCAGGTGAAGATCCCGGCAGGGGTGGATGTTGGGTCAAAACTGAGACTGAACGGTGAAGGTGAAGCGTCGTCTTCTCCCGAAGGACCTCCCGGAGACCTTTATGTGGTGATCAATATCAAGCCTCATAAGTTTTTTCAACGGGATAATATGGATATTATTTGCGCGATTGATATTTCATTTATCCAGGCAGCTCTTGGAGATGAAATTAAAATTCCAACCCTTGTGGGCGAGGAAAAATTAAAAATTCCAAAAGGTACCCAGTATGGGGATGTTTTTAAACTGAGAGGTGAGGGAATTGCCTCGCTTAGAACTGGTCGAAGAGGTGATCAGATTATTAAAGTCATTATTAAAACACCAGCCCGGCTGAATCAAAAACAGATAAAATTGCTAAAAGAATTTGACACGCTTGATTCAAATAAAATATCAAATAAACTGAAAAATCTATTTAAGAATCTTTAATGAACTTAACGGACAAAAAATAATGTTTGAACTGAAAGTAAAAAGTCATTTTGCAGGTGCCCATCAATTGACCATGGTGGGACAAAAATGTGAAAATCTGCATGGACATAACTGGCATGTAGAAGTCTGTGTTACAGGAGAAAAGTTGAATTCAGCAGGTGTGCTGGCTGATTTTGGTGATATAAAAAAGGCTGTAAGAACGGTTGTTGAAGGAGAGCTGGATCATAAATTTTTAAATGAGCTCGAAATATTTGATGGGATGCAACCCACATCAGAGCACATTGCCGTATATATTGCTCAAAGAGTTCAGACCCTTTTAGATCAAAGCCTGGAAAAGAATGTAAGGGTATCAAAACTCATGGTCTGGGAATCGGATAATACTTGCGCCACTTATTTTCCAGAGGGTATTGAGACATAAGATTTTATAGTTTGGCTTCTGCTGCTACTTACAACTCATTTCAATAATCCGTTTAGCCGGAATGATGCCGGTTGCTGCGGCAGATACGATATTGCCTGCCACGCCCGGTCCGTCCCCTGCTACATACATTCCCTTGATGGCAGTCTCAAGATGATTGTTTGTTTCCACCTGGGTGGCAAAAAATTTTATTTCCGGTGCATAAAGTAGCGTTTCATCGTTGGATACACCCGGAACAACAAGATTTAGGGATTCAAGCCCTTCAATCAAGTTTGTTAAAATCCTTTCGGGCAGTGCCATGGCAATATCGCCACAAACCACATTGGTCATGGTCGGTTCGATATACCCTTTCCCGATTCTGTTCCAAGTTGAGCGCCGCCCCCTTTTTAGATCTCCAAATCTTTGCAAGATAGGTTTTCCACCGCCGATAATGGCGGCCAGTTTCCCAATGGATTCCCCATAGGCCTGGTTGTCGGTGACCGGCTCAGTTAAAACCACTTTTGAAAGAAAGGCAAAGTTTGTGTTGGATGATTTTTTATCTGAATAGGCATGACCGTTTACACAGACAAAATCCTTATAGTTTTCAAGCGAGATAAAACCACCCTGATTGGTGCAAAAGGTTCTGGTCTGATCATCATAGGTGGATGTCTGAATGAAAAAAGTAGGATCATAAATAATATTGCAAAGATCCTCCATGATGTCATTATGGACCTCAACCCGGACGCCGACTTCTATCCCTCTCTGGCTCAGATTGATGCCATGTTTATGGGCAATTGAGGCCATCCAGTTTGCCCCGATTCTTCCGGGTGCAAGAATAACATAGGGTGCCTTGTATTTAGCTTTGTCCGTTATAACTCCCCGGATATGGCCGTCTTTTACAATGATATCAATGACATCTTCTTCAGTTTTTATTTCAAGGCATTTTGACTGGATATACGCTGCCACTCCAGCAATATGACCTGGCAGCCGATCCGAGCCCAAATGCTTTTGCTTGATCAGTAAAAGATCAATGCCAAATCGTTTGGCCTCTTTTCGGATTTGTTTTGCCGCTTCCATATCGGTGGGATAGACTGGGCCATCCATTTTGAATTTTGTAAAGATTTTTTCTGTTTCATCAATGAGGTTTTGCGCGTCGCTCAATGGCATAAACTGGGTCAAATCTGTTTTCCCAAGCCGGGGAATGAAGTTGAGTTTACCATCAGAATAAAGACCTGCCCCGCCCACTCCGGACAGAATGTTGCAGGGGTCACACTGAAAACATTTTTGAAGATTATGGTTTGGACATTTCCTTTTTAAAGGGCTCTTGCCTTTTTCGATCATCAATACATTCAGACTGGAATGTTCTTTTAACTGATAGGCCGCAAAAAGCCCGGCAGGTCCACCGCCCACGATGATTACATCATACTTCATACATCACCTGAATATTTAAAATTAGAATCAATCTTTAATAAACCGGTTTGATAAGAAAAGGCAAGTCCTCTTTTTATCTCAAATACTTGTAAAGAAATCTGTATATTGGTATAGGTTGTGTTCTGGTGGTGAACCGGTAATGTGAGCGGAAGGAAATCAAAATTTTTCCCTTGCCGGAAAATCTTTAATTATTTGGAAGTATGGGATTTACAAATTGGGTAATAAAAATAACGGTAAATTTATCGTTTTTGAAGGAATTGACGGGTCCGGGAAAAGTACTCAGATAAAACAGATATCAAAGCGGCTTAAAGCGATTGATTATAAAGTCTATTCGACATTTGAACCTACTGACGGACCGATCGGTTCTTTAATCCGGCAGATGCTTTCAGGGAAAATTTCGACTGATCAAAGAACCATTGCTTCTCTTTTTGCAGCGGACAGGACAGATCACCTGGTGAATAAAGTGAGTGGCATCCGCCATAAAATTGATCAGGGTGAGATTATATTATGTGACAGGTATTATTTTTCATCGTATGCGTATCATGCCCAGTATATTGATATGGAATGGGTGATTCATGCAAATTCTCTTAACGCAGAGATATTAAGGCCGGATGTGACCATTTTTATTGATGTTGACCCGGATATTTGTCTTGAAAGAATAAAAAACAGCCGCAGCAATTTTGAAATGTATGAGAAACTAGATGTCATGAAAAAGGTCAGAGCCAACTACTTTAAAGCCTTTGATGCATTAAAGGGTCTTGAGACAATTGCCATCATTAATGGAAACAGCGCCATGGAAATAGTTGAAGATGCGATTTTGCATGAAGTCAAAAAGATTATTAAAATTAGCTAAAGGCAAACAACAGGTATGAGAGTAAAAAGCCAGAAAAAAGTTTGTGTCATAGATGGTCAGGGAGGGGGAATCGGGTCCATAATTATTAAAAAACTTAAAGAACGGTTTGAAGAGAGAATAGAAGTTCTGGCTCTTGGAACCAACGCCATTGCTACAGCTCAGATGCTAAAGGCAAAGGCAAACAAAGGAGCTTCCGGCACCAATGCAATTGTTCAGACGGTACAAAAGGCGGATGTTATTATCGGGCCTGTGGGGATTATTATGCCCCATGCAATGATGGGAGAAGTGACCCCCTTGATGGCAGAAGCCGTATGTTCTGCCGACGCAAAAAAAATTCTTCTGCCGCTGACCCAGGAAAATCTGGAAATTGTTGGGGTGAGCAGTCTGCCCCTGCCTCAACTGGTAGATGAACTATTGGATAAACATTTATTTTTTTTATAATATACGAGGAGTGAAAGTGTGATGTGCGAAGCAAATGCATATTTAGTTGAAACTGACAGCAAGTCTGGTGAACCGAATGAAACATTGTTAATGGAAGCTGTTGATAAGGTCGAACCGGATGAAGACGGTATCCTTCTTATTTCTATCTTTGGTGAGCAAAAATTTATCAAAGGCCATATCTACGCATTATCACTGGTGGATCATAAGGTATATATTAAACAGAGTGGTGAGTAGTGCGGTCAATTTTCGGGGGTAATTTTGGTGAAATACATTTGTTTATCAATTAGCTTTTTCACCTTTCGTTCACTTATCTTATCCTGCGGCCCCACCTCTCCAAATAATAAAGGTGATGTGGGGTTGTGTTTTTCAAAATTTTTAAGAACTATATCTCTATTGTAATTTGCGTAGCAGTATAAACAACCATGCTTACAAGTGTTGTATGCTCCAATATCTATACTGGTTACACAACCACAGGCTTCACGTTGATTTTTATCCTTCTCTATTCTTATTTTTCCTCGGCAAAGTTCTTCAACCAGTTCATCATCAATGCACTTTCCATGGGTAATACCAATTGAAGATAATTCGATTTCTTCCGAACAGGTTTCTATGGCTAAATCATACTTTCCAGCTATAGATTTCAT
>Ga0190329_1000274_pt1 | contig 15583 bp, 13 predicted proteins | sample 48720423_MG_FD_161655 | JGI IMG/M metagenome (GOLD analysis project Ga0190329, IMG submission 161655) | Hydrothermal vent sediment bacterial communities from Southern Trench, Guaymas Basin, Mexico - 4872-04-2-3_MG | ecosystem: Environmental > Aquatic > Marine > Hydrothermal vents > Sediment ... | reverse complement strand
CATCTCCGAAGAGTTCTCACCTCTATTTAATAGCGAAAGATTTTCTAAACATGGCAAGAGCTTATTTCTCAGATGCAGAGCATTTCCGAAAAAATGGAGATTATCCCCGTTCTCTGGGTGCACTCTACTATGCCCATGCATGGCTTGATGCTGGTGCAAGACTCGGATTATTTGATGTCGGAGATGATCATGATCTATTCACCCTGGCAAAATGACTAAAGAGAGGATATGGCCACATATCCTTCTCTTTTTCTTATAATGATGCCCTCCTTTAGAAGACTGTCAAAAATCTTTGTGATTCTATCTTCCACGCCCCGCTCTATCATTTTCTTCTCAAAGTACCCATAGCTCCACCCCTCTGGTCTAAGTGTGTTGAGTTCCCACAGCACCCTATTTATTATTCTTTTCAATCTCCTTTTCTCACTGAGTGCTGCTATCTCTCTTTTCAATTTATCTCTCAAAACATCTTCTATTCTCTCAAAAATTATGTCATAAAGAGAGTATACCCCATATTCTGAATTTCTTACCTGAATTCTATCCCATGAATTTATGACACGAACAAGATGTTCCCCAAATCCGTTCACATCAGCCATATCCATAATCACGCCCATCTTCATGGCCTCGGAGATCAAGGGAAACTCCCTATCTATCCATCTTATAAATTTTTCTTTGACTCTTAGAGCATCTTCCATTATAGTTGGTTTCTCAAGATGCCTTTGAAGCGCAAATATGGCGATGTCAAATGCATATTCTTTAAGCTCCTCTCCATACACCTGCATCTCCTCTTCTGTGGGTATAAATGGTATGTCTGAGAGACCTATTATTTTCTCCATCTTAATCACGCTTTGGGTAATGGCATTTTTCTCCCACTCTCTGCCTTTTCGATTAGAATAAAAACTGAGTGCTTTCTTATCCTTCATCTCTTGGTACTTTATTTTGAAATTTACAGGGATATGAATTTCAATTTCATTCTCATAAAGAAGCCTGACTTTCACCCTCTCTTTTCTGAGAATTGGATTTATTTCCCTAAGAAGTTTTTGAATTGGGGAAAAATTGGATGCATAATATTTGGACATACTATCGAGAAATGCCACGGTGCAACCTCCCAATCTTGAAAAATACTGGGCGGTAGAAGTGAAATATGGAAGCATCACATATTTCATTTTCTCCGGAAAGGATAGCTCCATCATATTGTAAATTTTTCTTCCATCCAATCCGGGTTTTTCTGACAGTAAATACCTGTGTATTGCGATTCTCCTTAACTTTTCCACCAATATAAATCTTCCACTTAAAGATGAGAACTGAGATAAATCGTAAATTTTCCCCTCAACTTCCACCACACCACCCTTTTCCCTTATCCAGTAGGGTATTACAGCAGGGAGAAGAGGAAAACCATCGTGAGGAAACGGGGTTATACCTGCTACTCTAAAATTTTTAATAATGGGTGATAGAGAATTCCACACACTCCTTTTTATCTCATTTTCATGAGGAAAATTCACAAGGAAACCCTGAAATGTAATATCTTCTCCTATTTTAAGAGTTGGCTTCAAAAATTTTAATCGAAACTTTTCGCTTAACTTTTGTGGTAAGAAATATGGCTCCATCATCTGTAGACGCTGTACTTGTATAGAAGGTCTATAAGTTTTTTGGCAAGCTTTTCATCTATAAGACCCTCTTCTTTCTTCTGCAACACAAAGTTCTTTGCTTCTCTTATGCCCATATTGGATGCCTTCGCATAAATACTTCCTTTAAGAGATCCCTGAATACCCTCTGGTAACTCCTTAAGGAGTTGACTTAAGAGATATCTGAACTCATAATCTTTTCTCATATCTAGCTTTCTCTTTTTCACACACTAAGCATGGGCTACGGGATAATATAAGTTGCGGTTCTTAAGAGTATCAAAATCTCACAAACTAAAACTTCTCTAGATCACTCTGAAACCTTATTTTCTCCCCCTCTATGAGGATTGGGTATTTTCCTGTAAGACAACCAAGACAGAGGTCTTTACGGGGTAATCCTATAGCTTCAACCAATCCTTCAATACTAATATATCCTAGAGTATCCGCGCCTATGATCTTTGCAATATCCTCTATTTTTCTTCCTGCTGCGATGAACTGATCTCTCGTTTTCATGTCAATTCCTAGATAGCAAGGTGCGATTATTGGTGGAGAGCCTATTCTAACATGCACCTCTTTTGCGCCAGCGTCTCTTAGCATTCTCACTATCTTTCTCATGGTATTTCCTCTCACAATACTGTCATCTACCAAAATTATTCTGTGGTTTTCAATCACCGATTTAACCGGACTTAATTTTAAATTTATCTCCCTTACTCTGCTCTCCTGAGAGGGCATTATAAAAGTTCTTTCCACATATCTGTTTTTCATCAGTCCCTCTGCGTAGGTTATTCCACTCTCCTCTGCATATCCTAAAGCGTGAGCACGCCCGGAATCTGGAACTGGCACTACAAAATCTGCCTTAACTGGATGTTCTCTTGCAAGTATACGTCCTATTTTTCTTCGGACCTCATATACCGAGCGACCATCAATTATGCTATCTGCTCTGGCAAAATATACGTATTCGAACATGCAGTGGGCTTTATTCTCCCTTTCAAATACATAATGAGTTATTATTCCATCTTTCGTAATTTCAGCTATCTCACCCGGGTACACATCTCTAAGGAATTCTCCTCCAAGAGAGTGAAATGCTGTACTTTCAGAGGCAACTCCAAAGCCACCATTTATCTTTCCAAGAGCAAGAGGTCTTATGCCCAGAGGATCACGAATCGCAAACAGCCTCTCATCTATCAGAACTGCCAAGGAAAAAGAACCTCTGAGTCTGAGTATCATATTTTTTATGCCTTTAACTATCCCATGCTTTGTTATTTCATAGGCCAGTAATCTTGCAATAACCTCACTATCACTCTGGGTCACAAAAGCTGAGCCCATGGTTCCGAGAAAATTTTTCAGCTCTTTCACATTAACAATCTCTCCATTGTGAGCCACTGCAATTTCATGTTCTGTAGTATAAATATGGATTGGCTGGGCATTTTCTTCTCGAGATCCTCCGGTTGTGGAGTATCTCACATGACCTATGCCAACATTGCCCTGCAAAGAATCCAGAATTGAGGAGTTAAAGACCTGATGAACTAAACCCATTCCTTTATACACCGAGATTTTACCATCTTTATAAGTCGCTATTCCAGCGCTCTCCTGACCTCTGTGCTGAAGAGCGCGTAAAGAAAAATATAGAAACCTAGATACATCTAATGAAGAAGAAAAACCTGTCACACCACAGTAATCATTTCTTTTTCTTGGCCCAAGAATAAGATCTCCATCGTGGGGCAGGGTATCCACAGTGAGAACACCTCTTAGTGTGAATATTATAGCTTCTGTGACCACATCTTCTACATACGATATGCGTATGTTTTTTATTTTTCTTTCCCATTGAGGTTGTACCTTTGCTCATTCATATCACCTCAAGGAGGGGAGATATATATCACATTATCTCCTCTTACGATTACTAAGTTATGCACACCTTTGGATTCTCCGTCAATTATTTCTTCTACATTTTTAAGCACAAGATTTAAATGTTGATCATAACCGTCCAAAATGCCTCTATACTCCTTATTGCCTTTCATGGCCACGAGCACCGGTTTGTTGAGACTTTCATGTAGAATATGGAGAGGCTTTAACTGATTTGTCATATTTACCACGCACTTGTATTCCATTCCTGTATTTAAAATTTTGGCGTGCTCAGCAACTTCTATATCTTTATTATTCCAATTTCAGAAACGAACACTTTTATGGAATATAAATATCCGTATCTCCCATTCTTTTTTTTGAAAAGGTTTATCTATAATTTTACATTGGGGTATTCGTGGAAAGTGTTGACGAGTGGATAAAGAAGGTGGAGTTCAAAACTACGGAGGAAATCGCTGTACCTCCACACCTTATAGATCAGGTTATAGGTCAGGAGGAGGCGGTGGAGGTAATAAAAAAGGCTGCCAAACAGAAAAGGCATGTAATTCTCATAGGTGATCCCGGTACTGGTAAAAGTATGCTTGCTCAGAGTATGGTGGATTTTTTGCCCAAGGAAGAACTGGAGGACATACTGGTATTTCACAATGAGGAAGATCCCAACACACCGAAAGTCAAGACAGTTCCAGCTGGGCAAGGCAAGTTCATACTTAAGCAGTATCAGGAACAGGCAAAGAAACAGAAAAATGAAAGAAAAACAGGAATGCTCTCCATGGTTCTTCTTCTTCTTATGATAGGTGTATTCGCAGCGTTTGTGACTGGAGATTATTCCTTCCTATTCTGGTCCATATTCATTGCAATATTCCTTTATATTTTTGCGGGAGCGAATGTTCAAAAGGAAGAGAAATCAATAGTGCCCAAGCTTCTGGTATCCCATGAACCGAACGAGAAGCCACCGTTTATAGATGCAACAGGCGCCCATGCGGGTGCCCTGCTTGGAGATGTGCGCCATGATCCATTTCAGAGTGGAGGCCTTGAAACTCCACCCCATCTTCGCGTGGAAGCAGGAGCGATTCACAAAGCCCATAAGGGAGTGCTGTTTATAGATGAGATAAACATGCTCAAAATAGAATCTCAGCAGTCTCTTCTCACTGCAATGCAGGAGAAAAAATTTCCCATTTCTGGACAGAGCGAGCATTCTGCGGGAGCCATGGTCCATACAGAACCAGTGCCATGTGATTTTATTCTGGTAGCTGCTGGCAATCTCGATGCTCTTCAGGGCATGCATCCCGCGCTGCGTTCAAGAATAAGGGGTTATGGATACGAGGTGTATATGAAATCCGTAATGAATGACACTGAAGAAAACAGAAGAAAGCTTATAAGATTCGTGGCTCAGGAAGTTAAGAAGGATGGAAAGATACCTCACTTTACTAGGGAAGCAGTGGCAGAAATAATCAAGGAAGCGCAGAAGAGGGCAGGGAGAAAAGGAAAGCTTACGCTCCGTCTAAGAGAGCTAGGTGGTCTTGTGAGGGTCGCAGGAGATATAGCCAGAGAATCTGGAGCGAGGTATGTGGAAGTAGAGCATGTTCTGAAGGCAAAGAAGCTTGCGAAACCTCTGGAGCAGCAGGTTGCAGATAGATTAATAGAAATAAAGAAGGATTACAAGACATTCCTGAACAGAGGTGAAGCGGTAGGCATTGTAAACGGTCTTGCGGTGTATTCTGCAGGTAGCGGTATGGCAGAATATTCGGGTATAGTATTACCCATAATGGCAGAGGTTACCCCTGCACAATCGAGAGATCAGGGAAGAATGATAGCCACAGGTAAACTGGGTGAGATTGCCAAGGAAGCGGTGGAAAATGTATCTGCCATAATCAAAAAGTATTTTGGCAAGCATATCACAAATTATGATGTACATGTTCAGTTCATAGGAACATATGAAGGTGTTGAAGGAGATTCTGCAAGTATAAGCGTCGCTACTGCAGTTCTATCTGCCTTAGAGAAGATACCTGTGAATCAATCGGTGGCAATGACAGGTTCGCTGAGTATCAGAGGTCATGTGCTTCCTGTTGGCGGTGTCACTGCAAAAGTTGAGGCGGCTATAGAGGCAGGGTTTGAGAAAGTGATTATCCCAGCTGCCAATCTCCAGGACGTAATTCTCGATGAAGCCCATGAGGGCAGAATAGAGATTATACCTGTCACTACCGTAGTGGATGTCATAAAACATGCTCTGGTCGATTGCGAGAAGAAGGAGGAACTGCTCAAAAAATTTGAGGAAACTACGGGGTTCGAAGAATGATTGTCAAAGCTTATAAAGGTAAACTGAGTCTTGAGGAGATTAAAAGACTTGCCTCTAAGAATATCTATGTTTTCAATCCCAATTGTGTGGTGGGCAAAGAACATTTAATTTACGCTTACAAAAAAGCTAAGGATGCATTTAAAAAAGGGAAAAATATAGCAAGAGAGTTCCATATAGAGCTCATGCTTATTTTGACCGGAAAAAGACAAATAGATGATGCCCTGTCTCTAGCTTCTTTAGAATACAGTAAAGGATTTGTTGCAATTTCTGAAAAAGATTTTGATCTTCCTTATCCAAGAGAGGACGGACTCATTGAGTGCAGGGAAGAGAAGCTTGAGCACCTAGGAATAAATGTGAGAGTGCGAAGGGATAAGCTCTGTGATCTGGCCTTTGAAAATTCTGCTCTTATTGAGCTTCAGAGATAAATATTAATAAATTTTCTCTATCTCTCTTTTAAATTTCTCCAGGGTACCCTGTGCTATTTCTTCTCTCACCCTACTCATAAATTCCTGAAGAAAGCATACGTTATGAATAGTAAGCAATCGCATTCCCAGCATTTCATTTTCTCTCACAAGATGGTGTAAATAAGCTCTTGTGAAATTTTCACAGGTATAACAGGAACAGTTTTCATCAAGTTCCCTGGTATCATTTCGAAATGCACTTCTTCTAAGGTTAATTTTTCCATTCCATGTCAATGCAGTTCCATGTCTTCCATTTCTGGTTGGAAATGCTGAATCGAATATATCAACACCCTTCATAACGGCCTCTATAATCTCAAGCGGAGAGCCCACACCCATTAGATACCTTGGTTTATCTTTTGGAAGAATGGTGGTTACTATATCAATCATCCTATGCATAACTGCTTTTGGCTCGCCTATGCTTAATCCTCCAATTCCATAGCCATCAAATGGTATCTGAGAAAGCTCCTGAGCACTCTTTTTTCTAAGGTCTTCATAGACACTTCCTTGCACTATGCCAAAGCTTAACTGCTTATTATCTCCTATTGGAAACTCTTTTGCCCACTGAGATGTGAGAATTGTTGCTCTTTTCGCCTCTTCATAATCCACAGGGTAAGGAGGGCAGTAATCCAGCATCATAGCCACATCACTTCCTATTTTTTCCTGAATTTCTTTGCTGAATTTGGGAGTAAAAAGATATTTATTTCCATCGTAGGGCGAGCGAAAAAGTATACCCTCCTCTTTTATTTGAAGTAGAAAACCCTCACGTATTATCTGAAATCCCCCACTATCCGTAAATATGATACCTTCATAATTCATAAATTTGTGGAGACCCCCATGCATTTTTATAATTTCAACTCCTGGTCTGAGAAAGAGATGAAATGAATTGCTTATTATGGCTTTTACTCCATATTCATAGAGTTCCTCAGGAGTAAGCGTTTTTACTGTCGCTTTTGTGGCTACTGGCATAAAAAATGGGGTTTTTATTACTCCATGTGGTGTTCTGAGAATACCGATTCTTGCATTGTCCTCTTCCACTTCTATCCTGTACATAGTGGCTTTAATGCGATTTCCCTATTAAAATTTTCAAAAATATTATCTACTTTTATTCCATATCAACACTGTGGATTTCAAAGGAGAGGTGCTCAGAAAATCTCTTCATCTTACAGGTTTGCTCGTTCCAGTATCTTATTTTCTCTTTGGAAAAGAAATAACTCTAATTTTCATATCTCTTGCAATAATCATTTTCTTCATTATAGAGCCATATCGCGTCTCCAATGAAACCACCAAGAAAATAATTGAGGGAATAAAACCTCTTCTGAGGGAGGATACATTGGATATAGTGAGTAAGAGCATAGAAAGTATAGATAGGAAAATAAAGGAAATAGCCAGAGAAGAGGAAAAAATATGGATCGGAGCACATATTTATTTTGCGGTATCTGCACTCCTGGTTGTTCTGTTCTTTCCCATGAATATTGCAATGGGTGTACTCTCTGCTGCAACAGTTGGTGATGCATTTGCTGCAGTTGTGGGTATAAAATGGGGTAGACATAAATTTAAAAATGGAAAAAGCTTAGAAGGCTCTCTCGCATTTTTCCTTTCAGCTTTAATAATCTATCTCTTTTTTCTTCCTTGGCACCAAGCCCTTTTGGGTTCTCTTATAGGAGCTATTGTGGAGCTATACAATCTTCCGCCCAATGACAATTTTTCTAATCCACTTGTGATGGCATTTTTAATATATCTTTTCACTGTAATTTGAGGTGCAATGATATAAATATAATAACGCTTTAGCCCTACAGATGGGTGCTATAAAAAATATGGGAAGATACATAGGAGGCGGCTTCGTGATAATGATTGGTAGCGTGCTCTCTCTCGTAGGGATACTTCTTATGATAGAAACACTTTTGGTACTCTATGACCCTCTAGTTCTAGCGGGCTCAATTCTCCTCCTCATTGCAGGAATAATCATCGCATCACTTGGGCAGAACTACAGAGATAGAAAAAATTCCAGAAACTTTTATCTCAATCCTTAATTGATTTTATCTCAAAACATTTTAATATAATTATCCTAGATTTGGAGAATTTGGAGAACATTTTTATTCTCAATTCAGATATTCCCTTATGCTGGAAAAGATAGCGGTTATGCCCCATGGTGATGAAGTTCTCGTTCCGGAAGATGATGCAACAAGAAATCTCAAAAAACTGATGAAAGAAATAGGAAAAAATATGGCTGGTGAGGATGAATATGTTATAATAACTCCCCACAACATACGCATAGATGATCATATAGGTGTAATCTTGACAGAACATGCCTACGGCTTCTGGAAATACCGCAAGGTGAGGTTTGGAGGACTATATAAATGTGATAGGACCCTTGCTATGGAAATATACCAAAGGGGCAAAGAAGCAAGAATACCTGTGGCGGGAATAAATTTCGGGGCTTTAGAAGGAAAGCTATCAAGAATGCAACTTGATTGGGGGACTCTTATTCCCCTTTACTTTCTACCAAAGAAACCTATAGTTATAATCACTCCGGCGAGAAAGATAAAAAGAGAGAAACTCGTCAGGTTTGGAGAGCTCCTTGGAAATATTCTGAGTTCATATCCCAGAAATATAGCTCTGATAGTGAGTGCTGATCATGCACATACCCATCTTAAAGAAGGTCCGTATGGATTTGCTCCAGAGGCAAGGAAATACGATGAATATGTGATGAAAGCACTGAAGAGTGGAAATCTCTCGCCTCTGCTCTCCCTTGAGGAAGAGTTCATAGAGAAGGCAAAACCGGATAGCTACTGGCAGCTTCTCATATTATATGGATTTTTAAAGCACAGGGAATATAGGGTAGAGAAATGTGTCTATGCTTGTCCCACCTACTTTGGGATGAGTGCATGTCTCATCACTTCAAGGAACTGCAAATAATGCTCACCTCGAGATTTCCAAATTTAAAGAAAAAGAGTGCCGCGGGCCGGAATCGAACCGGCGACCTTCAGATCTTCAGTCTGACGCTCTCCCTGCTGAGCTACCGCGGCTTTTCTAAAGGCATAATAAATAAGCAAGATTTAAAACTTGCGTTTTCTCTAATTTTAAAACTCATGGTAATATTTTAATCATGGTGTCTATTTACCCCTGATGCTTATAATTTTTGATCTAGATGGCACCATAATCGATACCAGAGATGAGATAGAGTATACATTCAGAAAGGCCTTCCAAAACCTCGGCCTTCCATTTGATAGAAGAAAGATGGAGAAACACATAGGACTCGCTGTTGAAGAACTCATAGAATGCTTACTGGGCTACTATGACCCAGAGATTGAGAAAGAGATCAAAAAAGTTTACTTGGGGCTTAAGGAAAGAAAAATCAGGATATTCCCTGGAATGGAGGATGTTTTGAAATGCAATGGTTTCAAGAAGGCAATATACACTTCCAAAAGAAGAGATGTAGCCATACGAGATCTTGAATATGTTGGACTTGCCAATTTTTTCTCCGTAATAGTGGGGGCGGATGATGTGAGAAAAAAGAAACCTGATGGAGAGGGTGTGAATAAAGCGATTGAGCTTACAGGTGAAAATAAAGAAGATGCTTTTGTTGTAGGAGACACTGAAATGGACGTACTTGCTGCAAAGAGTGCCGGTGTGAAAAGCATCGCAGTGACATGGGGTTTCAGGAGCGAAGATTTTTTGAGAGCTCTTGAACCAGATTTTATTGCGCAGCATCCTAAAGATATTTTGAATATTGTCTCTAACAGGAAAAGTTATTTTTAGATGGTTGTAATGGAGCCTCTATGGAAATCCTGAGTATTTTCAGAGATGAGGCGGAGAGATTGCTGAGAAATGCTGGGTATCCTGGTAAGGTAGAGCAGGCAAGGGAGGAATTTGGGGATTTCACCTTTCCATGTTTCTCCTTGGCAAAAGAGAGAAAAATGAATCCTGCTCTTATAGCAAAAGATGTAGTAAAAAAGATGGAGAAAAGTGAATATTTCGAAAAAATAGAGAATGTGGGTGCCTATGTGAATTTCACCATAAACTCCAAGAAGCTTGCGGAAATCACACTCAGTTCTATCATTCAAGGAGAGATTTTTAAATTTGAAGAAAAAGGAAAGGTTATAGTAGAGCACACTAGTGCAAATCCCACAGGACCTCTTCATGTGGGTAGAACTAGAAACTCCATAATAGGAGACACCATGGCAAGAATACTTCGGAGATTCGGATATGAAGTGGAAGTTCAATATTTTGTTAACGATGTGGGGAAACAGGTAGCCACACTTCTCTGGGGTGTGAAGAACCTGCGGGTGGAGGAAGAGGGAGAGAGGGAGGATTACAGATATGTGAAGTATTATCAGGCAGCGTATGAGGAGCTTGAGAAGAGACCAGAAATAGAGAAAGAAGTTCAGGATATAATATGGAAGTATGAGCGTGGAGATCAGGAGCTGAGAAATCTTGCAGAAAAATATGTTGGAGGGATTATGAGGGGAATTGCAGAGAGCTTAAAGAGAATTAATGTGGAGTTTGATGAGTTTGTATGGGAATCCTCTCTGGTTGAAAGGTCAAGAAAAATTCCCCCGATGATTAAAGAGTACTTAAAGGAGGAAAATGGAGCTTATTATATTGATCTCAAAAAACTTGGGGTAGAGGAAAAAGATAAGCTGTTTCTTTATCGCAGTGATGGTACAACCCTCTATCCTCTCAGAGATATAGCATATCATCTTTACAAGGCAGAGAAGGCAAGGTATAATATAGATGTGTTGGGTGAAGATCACAAACTCCACTTCCAAGCCATTAAGAGAATCATTGATTTATTGATGCCAGATACTCGATTGGATGCTCTTTTTTATTCTTTTGTAAAGCTGCCTGAAGGAAAGATGAGTACTAGAAAGGGCAGGGTTGTTTACTTAGATGATCTTGTGGAAGAAGGAATGAAAAGAGTTGAGGAAATAATCAGAAAAAGAGGATACTCTGAGGAAGAGAAAGAGAAGATAACGAAGATGGTAGCAGTGGGAGCTATAAGATTCCATATTCTCAATGTGCAAGAGGAAAAACCAATCACATTCAAATGGGAAAATGCACTGAATTTTGAAGGGGAAAGTGGCCCATTCATTCAGTATACCCATGCAAGAGCGGAAAGCATAATGAAAAAGACATCCTGGGATGGGAGTTTTAATTCGCAATACATCTCTCATCCTCAAGAGATCAAACTTGTGAAGCTAATGGCAAGATATCCAGAAATAATAAAGGAGGCGGCAATGAAATTAACACCCTATGTTGTGGCGAAATACACATATTCATTGGCATCTCAGTTCAATCAATTTTACAGAGACTGTCCAGTTATAAAGGCAGAAAGTGGTATAAGAGAATTCAGAATTGCTCTTGTATATTCCTTTAAAATACTAATAAAAGATTTGCTTGAGCTTCTGGGAATAGAAGCACCGGAAAAAATGTGAAAAGAAAAGAGTTCTATTTCTTTTCTTGTTTCTTAGATTTTGTTCTCTTTGTGAACTTCTTTCCTTCTTTCTTCTTTTTCTGTGCAACCCATCCTATGTAACCGATGATGCCTATTACCGCAATCACACCAATAACTATGGCTGGTGTTTTCCATGCTGCCTGATTTATTGTGACATCCACTTTCTTCTCGTTGTCAGTGAAATAACTGGATGGCTCTCCGGGGCAATACACTTTTACTGTGACCTTATACTCTCCTGGTGAATCTGGTGTCCAGGTCACACTCTGAATTGCATAGCTTCCATTGGCAAGACCGGTGAAGCTTTCATTGGTAACTTCCTTTCCATTTACTATGATGGCAATGTAGTAAACATCTGCATCTCTATTTCCATTGTTGGTTACATTTACCTGGAATGTGAGTTGTTTTCCCTCAACTTTGTCTCCTTTTACTTCCACGGTGTTTATACCAAGATCCGGCCTTACAGGGGTCACATGGATGCTTCTGTTAAGCACTGCATAGTTTCCATCTTCATCACTCACATTCAATATGATGTAGTAAGTTCCATACTCCTTAAATTGGAGTTCCAGTTTGTCTGAGGAAAAGCTTCCATTGACCAGCTCATACACTGTAGCATTGATTTCTTGATATTTGCTATCTTTTATGCTCCATGACCAAGAAGCAATAGTTCCATTATCTGGGTCGTAACTCTCCGAAGCATCAAAGAGCACCTCCTCTCCTTCTTTGATCTCTGAAACTTCCTTTCCCTCTGAAAGCATCTTCATCTTCACAACAGGCTTGGTTATGTCTTCAACTTCAACATTGAATTTTATGGTAAGATTATTACCAACCGCATCCTGAAGTCTGACCTCAATGCTATATGTGCTATTTCTTGAGGGTTTCTCGAAGGCATAGGTTTTGTTTATGCCCGTAGAATTCTCCCCGTTGAAGCTCCATTCCACATTGAGAGGAAGTGTCACCTTGTGCATACCGTCGTAAGTATCATAGCTGGAGGTGGCATCGTATACTATTTCCTCCGATTCATTTACCACCAGAGTGGCAGAGATCACAGCAATGTTGTTTTCTATTTCTACACTTCCAGAGGATTCGCCAATTTCATATTTCACGCTTTTGAGATCCAATGTTTCATTTATCTTAGCAAGAACTTTTCCGGAGGGATCTTTAATCACTATATTGGCCGTGGGCCAGCAGGCATCTGCAAGTATATTTATTTCTGTCTCATTGGTGTTCTCACCAACATCTGTAACCTTGAGCTTAAGTGTGTGTTTACCTTCGCTCAGTTTTGCAGATACATTTGCCACACCCTTACCAGATGCAAGAGTGGAGGAGTCCAAACTCCATAAATATGTGGTATTTCTCCAGTCAATCTTGTCTCTAACAGTATCGTAGACCACGTTTGAGGCATTGAACCATACATTGGTGTTTGCAGGCACCACAATAGTATAATTCTCAGAGGATTGATTCACCACATACTCCATGTTTTCCATATTTTCCCAGCCAAATTTGAAGTGCACAGGGTCCAGATATAGCTTAGGTTCTTTTCTTTCTTTTATCACAAGGGTTATTGGAGTGTTCTCCACATCACTTATTGTTATGCTGTTCACATAGCCTTCCACTTTTGCCTTCTCTACTTCATTACTTCTTTGCAGATCATCTGGGAGTAGAATTGTGTACTCATAGGTTCTCTTGGTACCCACCACTTTGTCAGAAAATGCATATAGAAGAAGGTTTATGCTTCCATCCTTGAGCATCTTTTCTTTGTTTATCTCATCGTTGGTATATGTTGCTTTAATGTTGAAGCGATATCCATCTTCTCCATATTTTGTAATTGGAGTATAAGAGGTGCTCTTGCTCATCAGCTCATAAATGTTACCATCAACACTCACAAAATCATTCGTATACTCTTTTACGCGGTTCTCCATATAATTTATAAGTTCTGCCTCACTTAGTCCAAGAAGTCTCATTTGATAGTCGAGAATACCATACTCAGAATAGGGTAATCCCTGGATCACAGTACTCTCAAGAACCTCGAAGATATAATTTAGGGTCAGAGTGTTAAGATTATCTGAAAACTGGAGAGAGTATCCATGGGAGGTCTCCACAGGTTTCAGCTCTATATCCATAAGAGATTCTGTGGGTGTTTCTCTTGCAACCCCATATCCATCTGCCGTTACTGTAAGATAATAGCTACTGTATTCATCGCTTCTTAAATAGAAGCTGAATGTTCCGTCCTGAGAGGTGAATGTAAACAGAGGTTCATCATTGCTCTTCTTTGCAAGAGTAATCCTTGTGGTCTCCCCTACTATACTTCGGCTAGAAGAATCCCAGACTATTCCCCATATCTTGGTATAATCGCTCAGCTCTATATTGATAGTGCCAGAAGAATCAACCACTGTGTAGTATGTTTCTTTCACTCCTCCCTCATTGTAGATCACTTTAATCACAGCTGGGAAAGTAACATTGAATGTAGCCTTCTTAGAAGAGTTGGAAATCAGATGATCTCCATAGATCTCTGATTGGACCAGTAGGGAGTTGTGGCTGTAAATGTATACCTCACCTTCAACATCCTCTCCCCCTTTAGTGAGCTTAACGGTAATTTCAGAGGAGAGGGCATATCTTACAAGGGTTATGTTATCAAAGGTTCCTCCTTCCAGGCGGGTGGTTCCATCTGGGCCTACCTTTATCAGGGCATACCCTGCATCAAACACATAAGCACCAATTTTTATTGGATCTATCCTTACCGTATAAACTCCATACTCCACATCATCAAATCTGACAAGAGGTGTGGATACTTTCTCATCAACAAGATTATCATTAATATCATAAAGGGAAGCTTTAACCCCAGAGAGAAAATCAGTGGCATGAGTAAATGCATCTTGGTATATTACAACAAAACTAACGCTACCGGTCTGCGGCTCCAGTGCGCTGCTACCCCCAATGGCGATTAATCCACTGAGGAGCAGCAAAGCGATCGCTGCTATCACTTCTCCTTTTTTCATCCTTCTTCTGTTCATAGGTTTTTCCCTCCATAATCTCTTCTCGGTGAGGGGGAAAATCTCTTTCTGTTTAAATAGTTTTCTTTTCTCTTAAGATTTCTTAAGGGGGTAATTTTAAATATAGGCTGAGAATTAAGAAAAATGCCCATGGTTAAAAGGGAATTTCTGAGCCTGATACCTCATCGTGCTGCCATGGGTGCAGGCACGATAATATTGCCCGTTTATTTACTTGAAATTGGAGGAAAACCTGTGGATGTAGGTTTTGTACTCTTCATGGGCTCTATGGGTACTCTGCTTGGAATAATAGTATGGGGAAACTTTTCTGTGAGAGGTATGAAATACAGATTTCTCTTGGGTATTGGTATAATTTCCTATACTTTACTGCTATTCTCTATGGCTCTTCAGAAATCAATCTCCCTTATCTCACTTACATACTTTGTTGGTAGTTTTTTTGTTGCCTCGGTGGTGCCAGCACTCACTAAGGTAGTGTTTGAGATAGCTCCCAAAGAAGAATGGGATATTCAGCAGGGAAAATTAAATGCTGTTGCTGGTTGGTCATGGGCAGGTGGGGTTGTGTTATCTCTTCTCCTATCCATATTTTTTGATTCCAGAAGGATCATGGTGATTTTCTCATTTATTAATCTTGTAGCTTTGCCCATTCACATTCTTACATTTAAAGCTCCGAGTGTGAAAGTGGGCAAAAAAAGAATAAAAAGATTAAGAAGACCTTTTTTGGAGAGAATAAGATTTGCACCACTAGTGATGTTCTTCCTTCCTTCAATTACTCCTCCTAAAAATTACAAGCTATATCAATTTTTCATTTCTGTATTTATTGTATTCTTCGTATCAGGTCTTGCTATACCTCAAGTTGTGGTCTATGCTCATTATCAGTATGCAGA